>Ga0256841_1000486_pt1 | contig 41074 bp, 32 predicted proteins | sample 356308metaG_FD_185971 | JGI IMG/M metagenome (GOLD analysis project Ga0256841, IMG submission 185971) | Hydrothermal vent microbial communities from Mid Atlantic Ridge, Atlantic Ocean - 356-308 | ecosystem: Environmental > Aquatic > Marine > Hydrothermal vents | place: Atlantic Ocean: Mid...
CCTTGGCAGGAAGGGCGGACGACCTCGATATACCAGACCTCAAGACCGCGTGGGCTTCCCCCTCGATTCGATACGATCGTTGCCAGGAGGCAGGTCAAGTGACACTGGCGGGGATTGCGGATATGTTCGGTCTCGCCAGCTATGCCAGCGCCGGTTCTTCCATAAGGCGTATACGCCAGCGCATGGAGGAAGAGGGCGGGTTCACAGAGTTGGTTAACTATATATTGCTAGATTTGACCCCATAACCCCGTTTTGCTAGATTTGACCCCATAACGCCCGAAGAGGAAATTGATCAGTTTTATTAACCCGGCAACAATATATATCGTATTCAGGGTTTCAGGCAGGCATGTGCCGTTCACCGAAAAGGGGCAGTCCGTGGATGAGAACATGTGCCCGCATCGCCGGTGGCAACGAAAAGACCGGCACTTCCAGATGGACCGTCCGGCTGTGGCGCTGCGCCAGAAGGAGTGCCTGTTCCCGGCTGCGCGGCCTGCGGGTAGCAAAGCGACCGTCGCCATCGCTCACGAACCATCCCTCTCCCCGGCGACGAATACAGAGCCAGGGACGCCGGGTGCGGATCGTCGCGGTCCCGATGGCCCCGCCCCAGGGTGCGGCCAATGTGGACAGCCGATGGGGAATCTCGTGGTCGTAAAGGTGGGCCAGGAAACGGCGATCGCAGCGGAAGCGCTGTTGTTGCACCCCACCTGGCACCCACGCGATCCGTTCGATCCCCTCCTCTGCGGCGTGGAGCAGTATTAACTTCAACGCCAGAGACACCCATTCGCGGGCAAAGGGGGCCGCGGGGACTGGCCGGTCGCTGTTTGCCCCCATGCGCCGTCGCGCGACGGGCAGTTGGTGCCAATCGCTCTGGATTTCCTCAATGAGCCACAGGGGGCGTCCCCGCGCATCAAGGTGGCGCGCGGTGCGAAAGTGCAGGAGCAGGTTGCGCTCGGTGAAATGGGGACTGAAATGGGATTCGGGGAACTCCGGCAAGGTCAACAGCCATTCCCGGTAGTCGTCGCCACCGTGCAAGGCCAGATAGCCATACCGGTCGCTGGGCCGAAGCGGCGCCTGGAGGCCGAAGCGACGCGCCGCGTGGTCGCTTGCCAGCGCGATGGCGTCAGCGGGGCTCTTCTGGGGTTCGGCCAATTCCCGTCCATCGGGGGCGACCGCCAGCCACGCGGACGTGGCAATACCGTCCCTTGTCATTAGAATTCGGTATCCGAAGGCGGGGTCCTGGTATCGGCGAACCACGCCTCGACCCCACTCCGGCGCCATGCAGGCCACTTCTTGGAACGGCAAGCGATAGGATCCCTTGCGCACCAGTTCGTTGCTCAACCGCATGGACAGACCGGGAAAACCGATGCGCCGCCGAAGGTCCTCGCGGTGGATCCTGCGCTCCGGTCCGGTGGCATTGAGAAATTCGAGTACTCCAGACCAGCGGATCTCGTCGCGGCGCACGCCACGGCGGGAGAGATTGACGATGGTGTTGCGCCACTGCCGGGCGGTTGCGCGCGGCAGGTCCAGCTCGGCAATACAACGCGCCAGTCGGCTGTAGAGGCGCTCGGGGTAGGGATACGTCCGAATTCGCTGGGGCAGCCGATCGTACATCACCCGCCGGCGCGCGGCCTCGATCTCCTGTTGTTGGGGGCGTTTCCGCACCCACGCGCGGAACGCATGCCGGTCCTCGCGGGGCCACCGCGCAAACCAGGATCGGTCTGCCAGCGTAAACCCGGTGAAATACCGCCCCGACGAGACACATCCCGCCCCTGCGGAATCATCCAGAAACAATACGTCCACGAGTTGCCACAGTGCGCCCGGCGGGGTCTCGCCATCCACACACAGCTTCCTTCGAGTGGCGTGAAAGCGGGCGCGCTCGCTGCTGATGGCGACCCGCTGACCGCTGGGCAACTGGATCATGGCGCGGTCCTCCATCGCCCTTTCATGGCCTGCCCTGCCCTTTGCGAGGGATCAGGGGAACGACGTCGCCCGGGGCCGGGGAAGACCCCGGATGACGCAGCTCATGCTGGGCAAGCGCCTGCCCGAATTCGCCGCGGAGGCGGGCCGCCAGAGGATCCAGTTGCGGTGAATAACGGCACTCCTCGAAGGGCACTGGATCGCCGAGCCGTGCGCAACGGTGCGGTTGGAAACGCCGCCACGCGATCTCGATACGATGCTTTACCATTCCATCGACGAAGACCACTTCCTCATCATCGATCACCGCCAGATATTGCAGGCTGCGGATGGGGATGAAGGCGCATCGCCCCCGCTGACGTGCGAGTTGGTGACGGATGCGCCGATAGAGTTCGGCCGGCAGGCTGAGATTCCGACAGACGACAGGGGTCCCGCGTTCCAGCCAGATTTCCATGGTGGCTATTCCTCGTCTTGGATACGATCGAATCGCTGGCGAATTTCGTCCGGCAGGCGGGCCACGAGATAGCCATATCGTCCCCACGCCTCCTGCACCTGGCCCCATAACGTCTCGATCTCCTGTGGCCTCCAGCCGGCGCACGTCTCACTTCGGGGAGAATGCCGAACACCCAGACATCGCGGATGATCTTTCCCGTCTCGGTCATGCCGCCGTAGAGGTCGTCGTAAATGCCGGGGTAGCGCTTGTCAGGGTTCATGGGGATGCCTCAACGGGTGAGACTGGCAAACAGCAGCGGAAGTTGCTCCGGCAACCGGGTCACATGGTCGACTATAGTGTATTGATTGGCGCCGAAGATGCGTTTCACATAGGCATCCGCATTGGGGTCCAGGGTCAGGCAGTAGCTCATGATGCCCCGTGTATGCAGCTCCTCCACCGCCTTGCGGGTGTCGTGGCGCAGGTGCTGGGGATCCCGTTCGTCGATGTCTGCCGGTTCCCCGTCCGTGATCAGTAACAGCAGTTTGCGTCGTTCGGTCTGCCGCAACAGGTGTTCCCCGGCGTGGCGCATGGCCGCGCCCATGCGGGTGGACAGTCCGCCCTCCATGCCCGCCAGCCGCGCCCGCGCCTCGTCGTTGAAACGTTCGGCAAAGTCCTTGATGCGATAGTAGTGAACGTCGTGACGGCCATCGGAGGCGAACCCATGGATGGCGAAGGGATCGCCGATGCCGTTGATGGCCATGGCCACCAGGGCACTGGCCTCCCGGGTCAGTTCCAGCACCGTCTTTTCGGAGCCCTCCACCTTCTCGTTGGTGGACTCGGACAGGTCCAGCAGCACCACCACCGCCAGATCGCGGGTCTTGAGCACATTGCGCATGGTAATGCGTGGATCGGGCTGACGGTCCATGCGAATGTCGATCATGGCCTCCACAGCGGCGTTGATATCGATCTCGTCGCCATCCTCGAGGCGCCGCTCGCGCTTGACCCCTTGGGGCTGAAGCAGGTCGATGATCTGGCGAATGCGCTGGGTGATGGGCCGGTGTTCCAGCAGGATGCGGTCGATCTCCTCCGGATTTCCCTTCTTCGCCCGGCGCTCGTAGACCGTCACCCAGTCGGGCCGGAAGAGTTGCACTTGATAGTCCCATTCGTGATAGTGGAACGGCTCGGAAACCGGCTCCTTGCCCCACATCTGATTGTAGCTGAGCTTTGCCTCGCGGGCGTCTTCATAGGGGAAGAACTCGGTGGAACAGATCCAGATCTCCTGGGCGTCGTCCCCCGCCAGCTCGCAGTCCACCTCGTTGGCCATCTCGATGGCCGAGACCTGTCTGCGCACCTGCTGCGGCGCATGGGAAAGCGTGCCACCGCCCTCCCACGAAAGCTCCTCGAAGCGCCAGAGATACCGGTTGTCGTCCCGATAGGGGATGCGGAGGTGTTCGAGGAGGCGCAGACTGGGAACCTCGCGGCGAACGCTCAGGATACCGTACAGTTCCAGGCCCATGTGATAGGAGAAGCGGTTATCGTCCCGGCGCGCATCGATCTCCTGGTGGAAACGGACCGCCAGCGCATCGATCGGGTCGTCACCGGTGCTTTCTCGGGGATCCAGCAGGGCCAGTGCCGTGCGCTCCAGCAGATCCAGGGCGGGATGCTCCGCGGGCGCTTCCCGGGGTTGCCGCATAAGGCGGCCAAACAGATGCCCGAGACCGGGGAAAGCCTGCGCCGCTTGGTACTCCACCCGGGCATCCTCGAGCATGCCGATGAAAAACATCTGCGCCGGAGAGAGCCCTTCACCGGTGAGGGTGGCGTGCGTATAGACCAGGTGAGCGGCCATGTGGGCGGCCGTGGCCCGCATCACTTCCAATCCCTTCACGTCGCCGAAATCGTCCACTGCGTCGGGCATATGGATCACGCGGGCCTCGATATAAGGCCGGAAGCTGTCGTTCTCCGCCGAGACCGGCCGCAGAAAGAAGTCCCGCCCCCACAGCGCCCGCAGGTAAAAGTTGAGTTTGCGTTGGGTGTCGACGAACAGGGTGCCCCGGCGCTGTTTGCTCAACATGCCCAACGAGTCGCTGGTCTCGAGATTGAAGTAGGCCACCAGGTTCTTGAGATCTCGCTTATAGGCTTCGGCGCCAAAGAAGGCCCAGCGCTTGAGCCCGCCCAGGGTGAGCTTGCCCAGCAGTTCGTCGATGTGTGCGAGCATGGGCCGTAAGCCCCGCGCTCCCCTGGCAGCGAGCTGATGGATAAACTGCAGATAGGCACGCAGCAGTTCGGCATCACCCAGACGCCGGGCCGCGGTGGGCAGACTGGAAAAGAGCAGGGAAATGACCTCTCCCGAGGTCATGGAAGAGAGCTTCATGGCCGCAGTGACACAGTCGGTAATCACGTCTTCCCCGACCTCTCTTGCCACCAGCGGCATTTCCTGCAGGTAGGAGAACACCAGATCGGTGCCCCGCCCCAGCTCGCACAGGCCACGGGCGCCCTCCAGATAGTTCTGCAGTCCCACGGGCGACATCAATCGCGCGGCTTCGGCGAAGGAGCCTTCGAAGGCCTCCAGCAACTCCGGGGATTTATCCAGGCAGGCCTTGTAGTCGTCGAGTTCGATGCTCATGCTGCTTCCCGGCGGAACCCTTCCCGCCACCTCGGATCAGGGGAGAACCGGCGTTCCAAAAGATGCACTGTCAGGCGCCCCGGCGAATCAGCCGAAGAAGGTGGCCACCGCCGCGTCCAGGGTATCGCGCATGTCGGGATCATCGGTGAGGGGCCGCACCAACGTCATGCCACAGGCCGCAAGCGGCGTGGCGCCCTTGGCGATGAGCTGACCGGCATAGACCAGCAGACGGGTGGAGATGCCTTCGTCCAAGCCGTGCCCCTTTAGGTTGCGCGCACGATGGGCGATCTGCACCAGCTTGTCGGCGGTCTCGGCGTCCACGCCGGTCTCGTGGGCAACGATCTGCGCCTCCACATCGGCCGCGGGATAGTCGAAATCCAGCGCCGCAAAGCGCTGCTTGGTGGACTGCTTGAGATCCTTCATCAGGCTCTGGTAGCCTGGATTGTAGGAGATCACCAGTTGAAAATCGGGATGCGCCTCCACCAGTTCCCCCTTCTTGTCCAGGGGCAGGGTGCGGCGATGGTCGGTGAGGGGATGAATCACAACGGTGGTGTCCTGACGCGCCTCCACCACTTCATCCAGATAACAGATGGCGCCTGCGCGGGCCGCCATGGTCAGAGGGCCGTCCTGCCAGCGGGTACCGTCCTTGTCCAGGAGGAAACGGCCCACCAGATCAGAGGCGGTCATATCCTCGTTGCAGGCCACGGTAATCAGGGGCCGCCCCAGTTTCCAGGCCATATATTCCACAAAGCGGGACTTGCCACAACCCGTGGGACCCTTGAGCATGATGGGCATACGTGCGCCATAGGCGGTCTCGTACAGATCGATCTCGTCCTGGACCGCACGGTAATAAGGCTCGCGGCGGATGACGTATTGGTCAATTGAATTACTCATGTGCGACTTCCAGATTCAGGAAAACCCGCCCGCGTCCCGGTGGGACGCGGACGCCTTCTGGCCTGTAGCGGTCAGGCACTGCGGGCGGCCGGGCTGCCACGATAGATGACCATTGCGGCCCCTTGAGACTGCGCATAATTGTCGTAGCCGATCAGGCGCACGTGATGGTCGGGATAGGCCTTGTGGCAGGCGTCGGCCTCTCCCAGGATCCTGTCCACGTCCGTCTCGCCGAACATGGGCAGTTTCCACATGTACCAGTAATGGTCGAAGGCATTCTCTGGCTCCACGTGTTCGATGGCCGGGTTCCAGCCGCGGGAAACGATGTATTCCACTTGCTTCCGGATCTCGTCCTTATCCATCTCCGGCAGGTAGGAGAAGGTCTCGAACTTGCGGCTGGAGGGATCGCTTACGCTGGATTTGTAGTCTTGTACTTCACTCATTGGCATGAATTCCTCGGTTGGGTACTTCGTTGTCGGAACGGGGCGCCGGCCCATGCCGGCGCCCTGAACTTCACTTGTGGGCCACGTCAAGCTTATCCACGGTGTCGAACTCGAACTTGATCTCTTTCCAGGTTTCCATCGCCATCTTCAGCTCCGGACTGTGCTCGGCGGCGGCGGTGAGGATCTCTTTGCCCTCCTTCTCCAGTTCACGCCCCTGGTTGCGCGCCTCCACGCAGGCTTCAAGCGCCACACGGTTGGCCGCGGCTCCCGCTGCATTGCCCCAGGGATGGCCCAGGGTGCCGCCCCCGAACTGAAGCACCGCGTCGTCGCCGAAGATGGTGACCAGGGCTGGCATGTGCCAGACATGGATACCGCCCGAAGCCACGGCGAAGGCGCCGGGCATGGAACCCCAATCCTGGTCGAAGAAGATGCCGCGGGAGCGGTCTTCCTTGACGTAAGGTTCGCGCAGCAGGTCGATCCAGCCCAGGGTGGCCTCGCGGTCGCCCTCCAGCTTGCCCACCACGGTGCCGGTATGCAGGTGGTCTCCGCCGGACAGGCGCAGGATCTTGGTGAGCACGCGGAAATGGATACCGTGATGCGGGTTCCGGTCGAGCACCGCATGCATGGCGCGATGGATGTGCAGCAGCAGACCATTGTCACGGCACCACTGGGCAAGACCCGTGTTGGCGCAGAAACCGCCGGTGATGTAGTCATGCATGATGATCGGAGCGCCGATTTCCTTCGCATACTCGGCACGCTTGAACATCTCGTCAGGCGTGGGAGCCGTGACGTTCAGATAATGCCCCTTGCGCTCGCCGGTCTCGCGCTCGGCCTTTTCGATGGCTTCCATGACAAAGTCGAATCTCTGCCGCCAACGCATGAAAGGCTGGGAATTGACGTTTTCATCGTCCTTGGTGAAATCCAGACCGCCCCGGAGACACTCATACACCGCGCGTCCATAGTTCTTGGCCGACAGACCCAGCTTGGGCTTGATGGTGCAACCCAGCAGGGGGCGACCGTACTTGTTCATGATGTCGCGCTCCACCTGGATGCCATGCGGCGGGCCATTGCAGGTCATGACATAGGCGATGGGGAAACGCACGTCCTCCAGCCGCAAGGCGCGCACCGCCTTGAAGCCGAACACATTGCCCACCAGAGAGGTGAAGACGTTGACCACGGACCCTTCTTCGAACAGATCGATCGGATAGGCGATGAAGGCGTAGAAGGCCTCATCGTCGCCAGGCACATCCTCAATGGCATAGGCGCGGCCCTTGTAGTGGTCGAGATCCGTGAGCAGATCGGTCCAGACCGTGGTCCAGGTGCCAGTGGACGATTCGGCGGCGACTGCAGCCGCCGCCTCTTCCCGGGGCACGCCGGGCTGAGGGGTGATCTTGAAACAGGCCAGCAGATCGGTGTCTTTGATACTGTAGTCGGGTTCCCAGTAGGTTTCGCGGTAGTCCTTGACGCCCGCGGAATAACTCTTGGTTGCCATGCTTGGAGTCTCCTTGGTGAATGGAAGGTGCGTGTCCCGACAAGGTGCGAAACAGCGCGGAATCTCGTGTGGGAAACAATGTAGTTGACGCCAATAATAAATAACAGTTATTTTTATTTATCATTTACATTTATATTTGTTAATGCATCATGTTCCACTCCACCCTCCAGCAGTTGCGGCTGTTCGAAGCAGTCGCCCGCCATCTCAGCTATACCCGCGCGGCGGAAGAAGTGCATCTCTCCCAGCCGGCGGTGTCCATTCAGGTGAAAAAGCTGGAGGAACAGGTGGGCATGCCCCTGTTCGAGCGCATGGGGAAACGGGTGTACCTGACGCCGGCGGGAGAGGAACTGCACGAGGCCTGCCGGGCGATCTTCGAGCGTCTGGATCATGTCGCCAACCGCTTCGACGAACTGCGCGGCGAGGTGGCCGGACCGCTGCGTATCGGTGTGGTGACCACGGCGAAATACATCCTTCCCCACCTGCTCGGCGCCTTCCTGAAGACCTATCCCCGGGTCGAACCGCAACTCAAGGTCTCGAACCGCGGACGCATCCTGGACCGGCTCGACGAGAACCGGGATGATCTCTACATCTTCGGCACGCCGTTGAAGGACCGTGACGTGGAAGACCGGCCCTTTCTGCCCGACGAGCTGGTGTTGTTCGCCAATCCGGCGCACCGCTGGGCAGGGCGCAGGTCCATCCCCGCCGGTGCACTGGCGGAAGAGCATCTCCTGTTCCGGGAAGAAGGTTCGGGTATCCGCCGCACGCTGGAGCGCTACCTGGTGGCCCACGGGGTGCCGCCGACCCCGTACATGACCCTTGGCAGCGGCGAAGCGATCAAACAGGCGGTGATGGCCGGACTCGGCATCGGCATGCTCTCCACCCTGAGTCTGCGGCTCGAACTGGAGAACCGGCTGGTGGTGGTACTGGACGTCGAAGGGCTGCCCATCGAGCGGCACTGGCGGGTGGTGCATGCCCGCGACAAGCGACTCTCGAAAGCGGCGAGACTCTTCATCGACTTCGTCCAAAGCAATGCGTCCACCCTCCTCCCTGCCTGCGGCCGTCCCGCCAGCACCACGCCAGCCTGAAGCCCTGAATGCGATATATATTGTTGCCGGGTTAACAGAAGGGGATATACACGCCTTCAAAATGAACGTCATTCCTGAAACCATTGACCGGGATCAGACGGCATCGGATCTCCACTATGCACATTCGAAATACCGCAGTATCATTTGATCGAACACGCACTCAACACCAGAGAGGCCACCCGAATCATGACCGACGGCAACACCCCCGACATCGTCTCCCTCAACCCGGACGGCGCGCCAGAACAACACCCCGAAGCCACCGGTGGCAGTCCGGATGTTGCTGCTCTCATGGAACGTCAACGCGCGCTGGAAGAGGAGTTGCAGCGCCTCAAGAAGGACCGGCGCAAGGCGATCCGCCGCTACCGCCGGGAGAATCAGCTCAAACCCTATCAGGCGGAGCTGATTCGCATGCAGCAGTACCTGGAGGACACCAACCGGCGCATGATCATCCTCTTCGAGGGGCGCGACGCCGCGGGCAAGGGTGGCACCATCCGCCGTGTAACGCGCTATATGAACGAGAAGCACTACCGCATCGTCGCCCTCGGAAAACCGACCGAGACGGAAAAGACCCAGTGGTTTTTCCAGAAGTATGTGCGCCAGTTCCCCCGCGGCGGCGAGGTGGTGTTGTTCGACCGCAGTTGGTACAACCGGGCGATGGTGGAACCGGTATTCGGCTTCTGTACCCGTGAGGAGTATAAAAACTTCATGCGCGGCGTCGGCGGCTTCGAAAAGGACTTGGTGCGTCAGGGCACCATCCTCATCAAACTCTATTTCAGCGTTACCCGGGAGGAACAGGCGCGCCGCTTCGAACGGCGCAAAACCGACCCGCTGCGGCAGTGGAAACTGAGCGAGGTGGACGTGCAGGCCCAGGACCGCTGGGACGACTTTACCAATCAGAAGTACGAGATGCTGAAACGCACCAACACCACCCATGCCCCCTGGACCGTGATCCGTTCGGACAACAAACATCTGGCGCGGCTGAACGCCATGAAGGTGATCCTGAACGCCGTGCCCTATGAACGATTCAATCCGGACCTCGACTTCGTGCCCGATTCCCAGGTGGTGATCTCCGGCGCCCGCGAGATCGAGCTGATGGAAGCAGAGCGGCTGCGCAGCGGCAAGTTCTCACATTGATCCGCCGGGTCGCGGAGCGCCCCTCCGCGGCCGGGGCTGCGATACCCCACAAAGCCAGTCCTTGAAGTGGGGGCGCAAAGCCGCTATTGATGGGGCATGGAACTTACCGAAACCTCGCGCCTCGCGCTACTGTCCACGGCGTGGATCGCCTATTTCGCGCTTCACTCCCTCCTTGCCTCGCTGCGTGTCAAACGGTGGGTGGCGGAGCGCCACCCCGATCTCATGCCTGCTTACCGCTTGATGTTCAATGCGGTCGCCCTGCTCTTCATCATCCCTCCTCTGGCCATGACCTACCTGTTCCGCGGTGAATGGCTGTGGCAGTGGACAGGACCCGGAGGGTGGCTGGTGAACGGGATCGCCCTGCTGGCGGTGGGGGGGTTCGTCTGGTCACTGCGTTACTATGACAGCGGAGAGTTCTTTGGCACCAAGCAGTGGCGGGAGCGTAGCCGTGAGGTGGAGGACCAGGAACAGCTGCACATCTCGCCGCTCCATCGCTTCGTTCGGCATCCCTGGTACAGCCTGGGCCTGCTGCTGATCTGGACCCGCGACATGGACCCCGCCTTTCTGGTCACCGCGACCCTGGTAACCCTTTACTTCATCGTGGGTTCACGGCTGGAAGAGCAAAAGCTGATGGTCTATCACGGTGAATCCTATCGCCGCTATCGCGACAAGGTGCCCGGTCTGGTGCCATTGCCCTGGCGCTGGCTGAGTGAACGCGAGGCGATGGCGTTGCAGGCCCGTTCGGATCAGTGATAGGTGAGCGGCCGCTCCTCTGAAAGAAAGCGCAGCCACTGGGTCCACAGCGACCACCCTGGATGCAGATGGTAGTCGGGATGGTTGAGACTGACGATGCGAATCCCGTAGTCCAGCTCCCACACCCCTTCGTCCACCTGCCAGGGCGATCCCGACAGCACGGCCACCTCGGGCTTGCCGTCGTTCTCCATTGCGAAGGGTTCGATATACCCCAGTCCCTCGTTGTGAGGGAAGATCTCACGCACCAGTTTCCAGCTGCCATTGCGATGCAGGATGAGGAACGGGGGCGACACAGCAAAGATATCGCGCTGCTGTGAACCCATTCTGTTCCTCTGTCCCTGTAACGGCCTGTTCGAAGAGAAATCCGCCATGACTCAGCTCTGCCCCACCTTCTTTTCCAGTCGCTGCAGCAGCCCGGCGATGCCCTCGCGCTTGACGATGCTGCGGAATGTGCTGCGGAAGTTGTTCACCAGGCTGACGCCCTCGATAACCACGTCGTATACGCGCCAGCTCCCATGGCGATTACGCAGCTTGAATCGCAGCGGCGCTGCCACTCCCGTTTTGAGAATGATGCTGACCGGCACCACTGCCCGTTTGCCCTTGGTGCGCGCCTTGCCGAATACCACTTTTTCGGAGGTATAGGACTCGATGGCGGTCATGTAGGTATTCTCCAGCAGGGTCTGCAACAAGGCGGCGAAGCGCGCCCGTTCTTCGCGGCTGGCCTTCTTCCAGTTACGCGCCAGGATGGAGCGGGACATGGTGTCGAAGTCGAAATGCCCGGCGATCAAAGTGCGCATCTTGTTGCGCTTCGCCGCCTGCTCGAGAGAGGCATCCTTCACCACCGCCAGAACCTCGTGGATACCCTGGCGCACCACCTCCGAGGGCGAAGATGCAGCGGTAACCGCCATTGAGACGGCCCACAGCAACAGGACAAAAATGGTAGAACGGATCGGATTCTTCATATCGCGCTGTTCTCCTGACCGGTGGACAATGGGCCTATTCGCCGCTGTCGTTCTGAAACATGTACTTGCCGATGAGTTCTTCGAGGTTGACCGCCGATTCGGTCTCCGCGATCTCATCTCCGGGCTCAAGCAGTTCATCGGCCCCTCCGGGGGAAATCTTTATAAATTTGCCACCGATCAGGCCGGTGCTGCGCACCGAGGCGATGGCATCCTCCTGCAGGCGCACCGACTTCGGCAGAGACACCTCCACCACCGATTCGAACGCCTCGGGATCGAGCCGGATCCGCTTGACCTTGCCCACCACGACGCCGGCCACCTCCACGTCCGAACCCACTTTGAGTCCTGACGACGAGGTGAAACGGGCCTCCAAGGTGTAGTGGTCGTTATCCAATCCGCCCACGCCCCCCAACTGCACCGCTAGAACGGCGAAACTGGCCAATCCGACCAGCAGAAAAAGCCCTACCATGGTTTCAATCTTGATCCGATTCATACGTCGATACTCCTGGCGCTCATAACATCACTGCGCCGATGAGATAGTCCCCAAAAAGAATGGCGATGGCAGAGAGCACCACCGCGTCGGTGGTCACCCGGCTCACCCCCTCCGCGCCGAAGGCGCCACCCCGCTCCAGGTGCAGAAAGTAGCCCTTGGCGGTGGCAATCCAGGTGATCACCAGGCCGAACAACAACGACTTGTAGAGACCCATGGCCACGTCGTTCCATTCCACCCCCGCCGCCATGCTGTCGAAATAGGCCCCCTCGCTGAGGCCGAAGATCACCACCCCCACCAGATAGCCGCCGATGATGCCCACCACGTCGAAGATGCTGGTGAGTATCGGCACCGAGAGGACACCGGCGATGATCTTGGGGGCGATGAGGAAGCGATGGGGATCGATGCCCATGCACTCCAAGGCATCGATCTGCTCCGAGGTGCGCATGATGCCGATCTCGGCGCACATGGCGGAACCCGCGCGCGCCACCACCATCAACGCCGCCATCACCGGTCCCAGTTCGCGGATCAGGGCCAGCGCGGTGGTGGAGCCAAGCATGTCCATGGAACCGAAGCGGTCCAGGGTGTTGTAGAACTGCAATGCCAGCACCATGCCCGTGAACAGCCCCGAGACCACGATCACCAGTAGCGAACGCACGCCGATGAAGTGGATCTGTCGAACGATGGAGAAGGGGTCATACGGCGGTCTCAGGATGGCCACCATCGACCGCGCAAGCATCAGCGCCATGCGGCCCGCCTGATCGAGCGTATGCAGCGTGACATCTCCGATGCGATAGAGCAGCCGGGTCATGCGTCGGTCCCCGTCAGGCGCCGCAAATAGGCGTCGCCATCCAGCACGGCGTCGCGCGGGCGCCGGTTGAGCAGATTCTGGATTCGTTCGTCGTCGCTGTTGCGCACCGCCTCCACGCTGCCGGTCATCAGCACCCGGCCCTCGCCCAGCACCGAGATGCGGTCGGCGATCTTGAAGGCGCTCTCCAGTTCGTGGGTGACCACCACGATGGTGGTTTTCATGGCGTCGCGGAGGCGCAGGATCAACTCGTCCAGCTCCGCCGAGGTGACCGGATCGAGCCCTGCCGAGGGCTCGTCGAAAAAGAGCAGTTTGGGATCCATCACCACCGCGCGGGCAAAGGCGGCACGCTTGACCATGCCGCCCGACAACTCCGCCGGCATCATATCCTCGAATCCCGCCAGGTTGACCAGCTCCAGCTTGAGCCGGGTCATGATGCGCATGGTGTTCTCGTCCAGCCGGGTGTGCGCACGCAGTGGCAGGCGCACATTCTCGCCCACGCTCAAGGAACTGAGCAGCGCCCCACCCTGGAAGGCAACCCCCATCTGGCGGCGCAGCGCCAGCCGCGTTCTGCGGTCGGCCGTATGGATGTTGTGCCCCAGCACCTCGACTTGCCCGTGGCTCGGCGCTTTCAGTCCCAGCAAGGTGCGCAGGAAAGTGCTCTTGCCCGAGCCGCTGCCGCCCATCACCACCATCACCTCGCCGCGCCGGATCTCGAGGTCGATGCCCTTGAGGATCTCGCGCTCGCCATAGCAGACCACCAGATCGCGCACCTGCACCACGGGATCGGGAGCCGTTTGCGCGCGGTTGCCCATGTTCACGCCTCCAGCCAATCGTCGATCCGGGCCCGAATGGGAAACACCGTATCCAGCCGGGTGAGGTGCAATACCTGACGCGGCGCCTCCTGCAACCCGGCAAGCCCAAAACGCCGGCCCTTCTCTTTCGCCTGCTGCAGCCCTTCCACCAGACTGGCGATGGCCGAACTGTCGACGAAGCTCACCGCCGCCATGTCGATGAGCAGGTCCCGGCCGCGCCCCAGGACATCGAGGATCTGCCGGCGCAGCCGCGGCGATGAATGAAAGTCGATCTCGCCCCGCGGGGCGATGACCGTGTAGTCGCCTTCGTTTCGAATCTCAAACTCCATATCACCCACTCTCGTGTTGTACGCGCATGACCAGGCCATCCACACGTTTACTCATTTCCAGCACATTGCCCTCTCCCGCTACCGGGGTCCCGCACTCAACCCGGTCCATGATGCGGCGCATCAAATAGACGCCCCATCCCCCACAGCGGCCCTCACCCGGGGGCAGACAGGGCCATGGCCGGCCGTCCGCCTCCGGGGCATAATCGGCCAAACGAAACAGCAGCCGGTCACCCTCCCGGCGGATACGCAGCACCAGCCGTCCCGACAGGTCGCCGCCATAGGCATGCCGCACCACATTGGCGGCCGCCTCCTGGACCGCAAGCACGATCTCGGCGGTCTCGCTGCTGTTGCATCCCAAGGCATCCAGCCATCGCCGGACCCGCTGCCGGAGATCGCGGAAGCCTGCTTCATCACCGGTAAAACAGATCTCCTGCACCGCCTCATCCCTCCCACGCGAGGCCGATCAGGGCCACATCGTCGCCCGGCGCCGACGAACCCCGCCACGCATCGACCGCCTGCAGCACCGCATCCAGGCCTGTCTCCAGGTCGCCCTCCGCGCAGGCCTCCAGCATCCGGCCGAGCCGCTCCCTGCCAAAGGGTTCCCGCTCCGGGTTGCGCTCCTCGCTCAGCCCGTCGGTGGCGAGATAGAGATGATCGCCCGTTTGCAGTTGCACCACCCCCTCCTCATATTCCACCTCCGCCATCATGCCGATGGGCAACGCCGGCAGGTCGTGGACGATCGCCTGGCCCCTTCTCACCAGCACCGGTCCCTGGTTCCCCGCGCTGACGAAACGAAAAACACCGGTGAGGCGATCCAGCACACCGTAGAGAAAGGTGAAGTAGAGCCCCGACCCCGCGCCCATGGGAAACAGCCGGTTCAAATGGCGCGCCACGGTCGCCGGCGCCTGCGGGCGACCAGCGGCGCGCGGCCCACCGTGCTCCATGATCAGGCCACCCCCCGGATTCAGGTGGTGGGTCACGGAGACGGCCAGCAACGACGACGGCACCCCATGGCCACATACATCCAGTACCCAGGCCACCAGATAGCGATCACCGATCCCGCGGATGTCGAGGGCGTCTCCCCCCAGTTCCTCGCACGGACGGTACCGCCAGGCCGCCGAGACCCCCTCCACCTCGGGCGGCGCGACCGGCAACAAGGCCCGCTGCACACGGGCCGCCGCCTCCAGGTCCCGCTTCATGCGCGTATTGGCGGCCTCCATCTGGCGATGGGCCCGCGCCAGCGCCCGCTCGGCCCGCTTGCGGCCAGTGATGTCCCAGGTGACGCCGATCATCCGTTGGATACGCCCGTCCCGGTCCAGCAACACCTCGGAACGGTCGGCCAGATAGCGCTCGCGGCCATCCGGCAACCGGATGCGAAACTCCACTTCATGGGCCTCGCTACTGCGGGTCTCGCCGATCCGCATCAACTGTTCGGCGAGGATGCCCCGGTCGTCCGGATGCAACCGTTCCAAAAGATCGGCATGACGCCCGGAAAAGCGCCCGGGCGGGATGCCGTAGAGTTCGTGCATCCGCTCATCCCAGGTGATGCGTCCGCTGGCCAGATCCCAGTCCCAGGCACCAATGCCGCCGGCCGCCAACGCCAGCCGCAGCCGCTCTGCCTGCCACTGTCCGTCCCGGTCGGGACACTCCCCCTTTTCGAACCGGCCGGTGATGCCCTCGGCTTGCTGCAACGGGCTGCCCTCTCATTCGATTTCACCTACTGATACAATTGGCGTCCAATCGCATGAAAGCTTGACGGGAGACCCCATGAATCAAGGAAGCGTGTTGATCGGCGATCTGATGCGGGAGAGCGGCGTGGGTTTCGGCACCAGCGGCGCCCGCGGGCTGGCGGAGGACATGACCGACGCGGTGTGCTACGCCTATACGCGCGGATTCCTCCAGTATCTGCGCGACTCGGCAGGCCTGCCGCCGGGCGGCGAAGTGGGTCTGGCCGGGGATTTTCGGCCCTCCACCTCACGCATCCTCGAGGCCTGTGCCCGGGCAGTTCGCGACAGCGACTGCCAACCCCTTCATTGTGGACGCATCCCCTCGCCGGCCATCGCCGCCTTCGGCCTGCAACAGGGCATCCCCACCTTGATGGTCACCGGCAGCCACATCCCTGACGACCGCAACGGCATCAAGTTCAACACCGCCCGCGGCGAGATCCTCAAGGAGGATGAGGCCGGGATCCGCGAACAGCGCGTCGAGATTCCCGCCCACCTGTTCAACGACGAGGGCGGGTTGCGCGAGACCGGCGCCCTCCCCTCCGTCGATACGGCGGCCACCGAGGCCTATGCCGCCCGATATCTCGATTTTCTGCCATCGGGGATCCTCGCCGGCCGCCGTATCGGGCTCTACGAACATTCCACCGTGGCGGCCGCCCCTTTCCGCCGGGTGCTCGCCGCACTGGGCGCGGAGGTGACCCGCCTCGGCCCCTCCGAAACCTTCATACCGGTGGATACCGAGGCGATCCGGCCGGAGGACGTGGAGCTCGCGCGCAAATGGGCGGCTGGCGGCCGCTTTGACGCCATCGTCTCCGCCGACGGTGACGGCGACCGGCCGCTGGTCAGCGACGAACGGGGAGAATGGCTGCGCGGCGACGTGGCGGGGATCCTCTGCGCCCGTTTTCTGAAGGCCGATACGGTGGTGGCGCCGGTGAGCTGCAACACCGCCCTGGAAAAATCCGGCTGGTTTCCCCACACCCTGCGCACCCGCATCGGTTCGCCCTATGTGATCGCCGGCATGAACGAGGCACTGGCGGACGGCCGGGCGCCGGTGGTGGGCTACGAAGCCAACGGGGGTTTTCTCACCGCCAGCGCCATCGAACGCGATGGCCGCAGCCTCCCCGCCCTGCCCACCCGGGACGCGCTGATTGTGGTGCTTGCCGTGCTGCTGCTGGCCGATCATCAGCCGGTCTCATCGCTGCTCGGCGAACTGCCCCCGCGCTACACCGCCAGCGACCGGTTGAAGGCGTTCCCGACGGCCCTGAGCCAGGCCCGCATCGCCGCCCTCCACAGCGGCGATTTCGAACAGGACCGGACGGCCATCGAGGCCCTGTTTGGAGCCGACTTCGGCGAGGTGGCCGCCATCGACACCACCGATGGACTGCGCATTACCTTTGCTTCCGGCGAGATCGCCCACCTGCGCCCTTCGGGCAACGCGCCGGAGCTGCGCGCCTACACCGAGGCGGACACGCCGGAACGCGCCGCGGCGATCAACCGGCGCTGCCTTGAGATCCTGGAGGGATGGCGACCTTGAAGCCGGTATGACCCACCGAATGGGGTTCAGTATTCCCCCGCGCCGCCGACGTATAGCGTAGAGGACGCTTTGTTTCTGAACAAGACGGAGTTGCAGTGATGCTGAAGTATGCAGACCAGCGGCGCTTCCCGCGGATGGAAGTGGAATGTCCCGCCCGCTTTCGGGTGATGGACGAAAACGAGGCCACCGGCGCCATCGTAAAGAACCTCAGCGGCAGCGGCCTGCTGATGTGGATCGACCACGAAGTGGAAGTGGGCACCCGCATGACCCTCGAGGTCTACCCCAAGATGGATGTCACCCCCCCCCTCTACGCCGAGGTCGAGGTGGTGCGCACCGTGGACGTGGAAGACGGCAACTTCGCCATCGCCTGCCAGATCGAGCGGGTGCTGGACGAAGGCGAACTCACACCGACACTCATCTGATCCAGCTCGACGCCACCCTTACGATTCGGGCGGGGTCATTGCCATCGGCTGCACTGGCGGAACAATCTGTGGCACCACCAGGGCGCCGTCCTCGCTGAAGCGGGTCAGGGGCAGCAGGATGGGGGTGTGCGAAACGCCCCGCCCCAGCGGCACCAGCCGTAGCACGGCATCCTGATATCCATCCAGATTCACATCCGCAAAGGCCACCGAGAGGAGCCTGAACCCCGGATCGTGGCTGTGGTGGGAGGGGATGCAGCGGACCCCCGCCGGCCCCTGCGAGAGAAAACCGTGGAATACACCGTCCTCGATACGGCAGACCTGGTCGAGGCCGGGCGGAATGGACGCCTCGCCGTCACGGAAGGGGATCAGGCCGGCAAAATCGGTGAAACCGGGCGGCAACGGCATGCATCCGGGGGGCGGCGGCATACCCGACGCCTGGTCCCCACATCCCGCGGCGAGGGGGAAATCGGAGAAGCTGGCGTTGCGGAAGTCGTAGCCACTGACAAAATCGTGCGCCACTGGATGCCGATACGCACGAATGAATTCATAGTACTCACAATCGTTGGCCACCTTCGCCCACAAGGTGCGGTCCAGCCGCGACCCCCAGCGATCGGCGCCCATGGAGCGCGCCGCCAACACCGAAGGACATTCCGCGGGGATGTCGAACGCCTGCTCATCGCGGCGGTTGATCAAAAGCTTGACCTGATAGCTGCTCACCTTCTCGCCGCTGCCAGGCTTGGCAAAGCTGAGTTGCAGTGGTGTATCACCGGCCAGCGCCGGCAGGGCCAGCATCAAACCGAGTAGTGAAGCGATAATTTTCATGTTTCCTCCTTTTGGGTGGTCCGTCCCCCGGGCGTGTTTCCCCTCTTCATCCGCCTTTGCCGTATCAGGCGCACCAGGCGCCGACTGACATCCTGGGCCAGATTGACGAACAGCTTGGCGGTTATTTTTGGATGACTGCGTATGGTGTTCTCGATGGATTCCCGGTTGATCACCAGGAGCGTGGTCGGTTCGGTGGCGACCGCGTCAGTGCGGCGGGGACTGTCGGCCAGCAGCGCGACATCGCCGAAGACATCGCCAGGGCCGAAGGGCTCGACCAGGGGCGGGGCATTGCCATCGCTGTCGAAACGCACCTCGACCCGGCCATTCATCACCATGTACATCTCGTTTGCCGGGTCGTCTCTATGAAAGACCACCTCATTGGGCGAGAGTTTCTGCAAGGTGCTGGAAAGGATGAAGCGGCGAATCTCCCAGGGTTTCATACCCTTGAACAGGAGACTCTTGGCCACCACCTGTTCGCGCAGGTGCAGGGAGAGCATGTCCCACAGGGTGATCAGCCGCAGCGAGGAGATGAACAACGGCGTCAACACGAAGTCCACCAGCAGCGCGGTGGAGATCACCAGCGCGCTGAGCATGCCAAACTGCACGATGGGTTCGAAATCGGAGCGCAGAAAGACCAGAAAACCGGCAATCAACGCCACCGAAGTGGCCAACACCGGCAACGCCTCGCTGCGCACCGTGGCGACCATGGCGCGGCCCTGGCGGCGAGTGACCCGCAGTTCCTGGTTGTAGCGCAGCATGAAGTGGAGGGTGTCGTCCACCGCGATGCCGATGGCGATGGCGGCCGCCATGGTGGTGCCGATATTGAGCGGGATGCCCAGATAGCCCATCAGCCCGAACAGCACCACCACCGGCAACACATTGGCCAGCGCCGCGAAGACGCCCGCGCGCCATTCGGTGAACAAGGTGGCGACGATCAGGACGATGATGACGATCAACAACACGATGGACTGTAACTGGCCGTTGATCATGGAGCGGGTGGCCGCCAGGGTGAGCACCGAGTCGCCGGTGATTCGCGCCCGCAGGCCGGGGTCCAACCTCGTCTTCAGGTAGGTATTCAGGCGGTCGACCATCGCCTGCAATGCAGCGGTGGACTCCACGTTGTGGCGCACCAGGATACGGGCCATGCTGAAGTCCTTGGTCACGTAGTCCTTCACGTGCTTGTAGTCGAGAAAGATCATCAGTTCGTTGACCTCGTCGTCCGACTCGGGGGTCAAGGGCTCGTCCAGCTCCTGGAAGGCGCCGTTGAGAAGGGCCAGATAATCGGCGAACGAGGTGGTGGATCGCGCCAGTCCCGACTGGGCGATGAACTTCTGGATCTTGACCAGTTCATCCATATAGCGCACCTTGAGAAAGGTGTCCTCAATGCCGGATTCGAGCACGATGGAGAGGGACTCAAGGCCGGCGAGACGCCTGTTGACCTCCTCGAAGTGGGCGCGCACCGCGGAATCCCGGCCCAGGCTGTCGAGCGGGTTGTGGTTGATCTGGATGCGGGGGATGCCCAGGGCGGCGACGCCGACGATCAGTGCCGACACGCCATAGATCGGCCAGCGGTTATTCGACAGCCAGCGCCAGTACCCCTCGGCCAGGCGGCTCTGCCCGCCGTCATAGAAGCGGCCGCCACCGTCCAGTTGCAACTGTCCCGCCACCCGCAGCAGCGCGGGGATCAGGCTGATGGTAATGAGAAAATTGAGCAGCAGCCCCCCGGAGGCGACCACACCGAACTGCCACAACACCTGGATACCCGACAGACCCACGGACAGAAAGCCAACGAAGGTAGTGGCGAAGGTGAGCAGCACCACCCGCCCCATCTTGCGCGCCATCAGCTCCAGCGCGCGGCGGTTGTCGAGGCCCTGGCGCTGGCCTTGGCGAAACTCCGAGATCAGATGGATATCCTCGGTGGAACCGACGATGATGATCAGGATCGGCACGATGGAGGTGACCACGTTGAGCGGGATATCCACCAACGCCATCACGGCCAGGGTCCAGAGAATGCTGAGCGCCGCGGTCATCACCGGAATGAGGATGTCGATCAACTGACGCAGCAGCAGGAACAGGGCGATCAGCAACGCCCCCACCGCCCAGGGGAAGAGTTGCAACTGCTCCTGCTTGATCTTGCCGGCGATCTCGGTGCGCACATAAGGAAAGCCGATGTTGAAATGCTTGGCATAGACGCCCCGCAGGCCATCGGTGAGGCGACTGATTCCTTCTGTCACCTGGGCGTCCGTGGCCCCCGCCTCCGTCTCCTTGAGCACGATGGCCACGGTCATGGTGTGGCCATCCGGCGACAACAGCACGTTACGCACGAAGGTGTTCTTCAGCGCCGCCGCCACGATGCGCTGCTCCTCTTTGGGCGTCGCCGGCAACCTGGCCAGATAGGGGTCCTTGTTGAGGTAGCCCCCCACGGTCTTCAGCCAGGGCACGCTGAACAGGCTCTCCACCCGCGCCACATAAGGCAGCGACTCGAGCGCCGTGATGATGCGCTTCAGCACCACCAGCTTGGACTTCTCCAGCGGACGCTCATCCTCCAGCACCAGCAACGTCAGCTGCTCCTCGCCGAATTGTTGTTTGATGCGCTCGTAATACTGGCGGTCCGGATCGTCACGCACCAGCAGATCGCCGGAGGTGACCCGCACCTGGACATGGGGCAGCTGGGTCGCCGCCGCAATGGAGATCGCCAACAGGATGAACAACACCCACCAGGGGTGAGCGATGTAGATCCCCATCAGCCGATCGATGGCGAAACGCGCCAGAAGGGGGCTGCTCTTGTCTTTTATCATTCGTTGTTCGTCCGCGAGACGCGGAACACTCCTCTCTCCCCGATTATGCCTCAATACGTGGGGGAAAAAAGGGGCGCGGGAGATTTGGCTTCCCAAAGGGTAAAATAGCCGCCCTTGTTCCAAACCCAATGGATGGCCCTTCACCGTGCGCCTCGACCGCCTCACCCCGCTGCTCTTTGTCCTGCTCGCGTGCGGGCAGGCTGTCGGCGCGCCCGGATCTCTTCGACTCCGTCTCGAAGGCATCGACGGCGAACTCGAAAGAAATGTCCGGGCTCACCTTTCGCTGGCCCAGTTGAAGTGCGATACCCCGGAGTGGCGCGTTCACGCCAACCTGGAGCTGGCCGGGACCCAGGTTGCCCGCGCCGCGCGCGCCCTCGGCTACTACCACACGCAGATCCGGGAGCGAAAGGCGGAGCACCGCGACGACTGCTGGGCGGCCACGCTGCGGATCGAGGCCGGTCCCGTCACCCGGCTTGCGGGGGTGGATGTCGCCGTCACCGGTCCGGGCAAGGACGACGCGGCCTACCGTAAGCTGCTCACCGAACTGCCATTGCATCCCGGCGACGTCCTCCATCACGATCGCTATGAGTCGCTGAAAAAACGCCTGCAGGACATCGCCGCGGAACGGGGCTATTTCGGCGCCCGCTTTGTGCGCCATACCCTGCGTGTGGACCCCGCCAAGAACCGCGCCTGGGTGCAACTGACCTTCGACACCGGCCCGCGCTACCGAGTGGGCGTGATTCACATCCACCAGCAGGAATTCAATGACGATATCGTGCGCCGCCACCTGCACATCCACCCCGGCGAGCCCTACGACGCCTCCCGCCTTGCCGCCACCCAGGAGGCCCTCAGCGGCACCGCCCTGTTCCGGGAAGTGAGCATCACGCCCGAGATCGATCAGGCCCGTGATGGCCGCATACCTATCGACATCCGTCTCACCGCCGCCAAACGATTCCTGTACAAAGCAGGCATCGGCGTCTCCACGGATACCGGCCCGCACCTGCGCCTGGGATTCGAAAACCGCCGCATCAACCGGCGTGGCCACCGCCTCGCCATGGAGCTGAAACTGTCGCGGAAGGAGTCCGAATTCAGCACCGAGTACTTCATTCCCCTGAACTGGTCCCACCACCACCTGTTCACGCTCAACGGGGGCCTGAACCACGAGGAGACGGAATCCACCACCAGCGACCGCTTCAGCCTCGGCACCCACCTGGTCGGCCGCCGCGGCCCCTTCGACGAGACCCTGTCTCTCTCCTACAGCCAGGAGCGCTCGGACATCGGCGAGGACCGGGTGAAGAGTGAACTGCTGGTGGCGGGTGGCCAATGGACGCGCCGCGAGGTGATCGGGCGCACGCCGTTCCTCTTCGGCCACCAATACAGCTTCGACCTGCGAGGTGCTTTGAAGGATCTGCTCTCCGATGCCAGCCTGCTGCAGGGCCGCGTGCGGGGAAGGTGGCTGCAGCCACTGGGCCGGGGGCGGCTGCTGATGCGGGCCGAGCTGGGACTGACCCTCACCGACGACTTCGACGCCCTGCCCGCCTCCCTGCGGTTCTTCGCCGGCGGCGACCTCAGCCTGCGTGGCTACGGATACAAGGCCCTTGGGCCGAAGGATGATGCAGGCCATGTGGTGGGCGGCAGAAACCTGCTGCTGATGAGCGCCGAATATGAACATCCCTTGACGCCGAACTGGTCCCTCGCCGGGTTCGTGGATGCGGGAAACGCCTTCAACGATACCCGGGTACCGCTCAAGACCGGCGCGGGCATCGGCGTGCGTTGGTATTCTCCGGTAGGCCGCTTCGGCCTCGATCTCGCCTTTCCCTCCGACACCAGCGAGGACGACTGGCGAATCCACCTGACCATGGGCGCCCTGTTGTGAAGCGCGCCGCTTACGCCTTTCTGCTGCTCCTCCTGCTGCTGGCCCTGGCGATCGGGCGGCTCGTCGGTACCCCCGCCGGCAGCCGCTGGCTGGTGGCCCATGCCCTGCGGGCGGGCGGCGCGGAGGCGCAACACATCGATGGCACGCTGTGGCGGGCGCTAAAGATCCAGGGGCTCCGCTGGCGCGAGGGTGAACGGCACTTCAGCGCCGACCGTCTGACCCTCCGCTGGCGGCCCGTGGCGCTCGTGGGCGGCCGGTTGCACTTGACCCGCCTGGAGGGCGCTGACATCCGCCTGACCCTGCCCCCGTCGCCCGCCTCCACGGAACCCCCCGGGTTCGATCTGCCACTGCCCCTGGCGGTGACCGTGGACCACCTCGCCGTCGCCGATCTGGAGATCGCCATCGGCCCGAGACGTTACGCCGTACAAAAGATCGACGGGGCGATGACGACAGACGGCCGGTCTTTGCGGATCGATCTCGACGCCCTGGAGGCCTGGGGCGGCACCTTGCGGGGCAACGCCCGCCTGGCGCTGGAGCGGCCCAATGCCCTGAAGGCCGACCTCCACTGGACCGGCGCCCTGGCCGATCTCGGTCCGGTGCGCCTCACCGCCACCCTCGGCGGAAACCTCACCGTGCCCCGGATCGACGCCCGCCTGACGCAGCCCTTCGCCTTCGGCGCCAAAGGTCACATCGACCTCACTGGCGCCACCCCGCGGCTCGATCTCAGCGGCGAATGGCAACAGGCGCGCTGGCCGTTGACAGGACCGCCCGGGGTGGCGAGCCGTACCGGTCGCTATCACCTCACCGGCCCTCTCGACGACTACCGCCTGCAGGCCGAGGCACGGCTCACCACTTGGCGATTGAAGGCGATGCGGCTGCGTCTCGACGGCCGGGGCGACACCCGGGGACTGCGCCCCCTCACCCTCGAAGCGGAACTCCTGGGTGGCAACGCCACCGCACGGGGCGCGCTGTCGTGGTCACCCTCGGTGACCTGGCGTCTCGACCTCACCGGCCACCACCTCGACCCCGCCGCACTGGACACCCGCTGGCCCGGCCGCCTCGACCTGAAGTCGGCCGTCAAAGGCCGGATCGCGGACAACGGCCTGCATCTCGATATCCCCATCGACCGCCTCAAGGGCCGGCTGCGCGGCTATCCCGTCGACGGCAGCGGCGCCTTCGCCATGAACGGCGACCGTTACCGCTTCCAGACGATACGCCTGGAGAGTGGAAAAAACCGCCTCTACCTGAACGGCCACATCGGGGACACCCTCGATCTGGATTTCCGGCTCGATGCACCCCGGCCCGACGCCCTGCTGCCCGATCTCGACGGACACATCGAGGGCAAGGGCCACATCGGCGGCCGTCTCGCGCGGCCGGAGCTGAAACTGGAGGCAACGCTTGCCGATCTGCGCTACCGCGACACCTCGGTGGACACGGGCGACCTCCAGCTCGACTGGCGCAAGGATGGCGGCCGGGGCGAACTGCGCCTCAGCGGCGCCAATCTCGCCGGTCTCCGCCAGCAGACGCTGACCCTGAGGCTCGCCGGACGGCCGGACCGCCACACCCTCGTCCTCGCCGGCCAGGGCCCAAGGCTGAACCTCCACGCCCGGGCCAGCGGCGGCTGGCGGAGCGGACGCTGGCAGGGCGAACTGAAACGCCTCGATCTCCGCCCCCCCCACTCCCGCGCGTGGCGGCTGCAACGCCCCGTGTCGCTGACGTTGGGCCCCGGTCAATACCACACCGGCCGCCTCTGCCTGGCGCGCCACCAGGCCCGTTTGTGCGCCACCGCCGGGCTGGCGCGGAAACGGTTGGCCGGCGCGCTGGAGGTCAACCGCCTGCCCCTCAGCCTGCTCCGTCCCTGGCTCCCCCCCGACTACAGGATCCAGGGCGAGGCCGACGGCCACGCCACCCTCGGCGGCACCCTCGACGCCCCCCGCCTGCAGGGAGCTCTTGCCCTGCCGAAGGGCCGCATCACCCTGCGTCCGCGTGGCAAGCGGGCCCATCACATCCTGCTCGCCAACGGCCGTATGGACCTTGACTACCGCCAGGACCGCCTGGAACTCGAGGCCCATACCGCCATCGAATCTTCCGGCGCCCTGCGCGCTACCCTGGAGGCCGGCCCGGGCCAGAATGGCATCCGCCCCCTCCAGGGCCGGATCCAACTGGTGTTCACCGACCTGACCCCCTTCCGTACCCTGCTGCCCCAGGCCGAAGGACTGAAGGGCCGGATGCATGGCGATTTCCGCATCGCCGGCGACAGCCGGCATCCGCGCCTGAGCGGCGAACTGCAACTCCAGGAGGGCACCATGCGCATCCCGCCCCTGGGCATCACCCTCGACGCGATCCAGGTGGCTGTGCGCAGCACGGGGGCCGATCGCATCCGCCTCGACGGCAGCGCCCGCTCCGGCGACGGGGCGCTCAAGATCGGCGGAGAACTGCAGCTGAACGCGGCGCGGGGCTGGCCGGCGACGCTGGAGATCAAGGGCCACGACATCACCTTCCTGCAACGCAGTGAAGTCTTCGCCACCGCCACCCCGGACCTGCGCCTGGAACGGGCCCATGGCCGCACCATCCTGCGCGGCCGGCTGCTCATCCCCAAAGCGGAGATCACCCTCGACACCGTGCCGAAAGGCGCGATCAACGTCTCCCGCGATGAGGTGATCGTCGACACCCACCCACCCGGAGGCCCGCCTGCCCGGGAGGAGACCGCATTGCCCCTCCAGGGCCGCGTGCGGGTCACCCTGGGCAACGAGGTGCGATTCAAGGGACTCGGACTCAGCACGCGACTGAACGGCGATATCGAACTGCGCATCACCCCCCACGGCACCACCGCCTTCGGCCAACTTAACCTGGTGGACGGCCGCTACAAGGCCTACGGCCAGAACCTCGCCATCGACCGCGGCCACTTGCTGTTCGCCGGACCGCTCGACAATCCCGAGCTCAACGTCCGCGCCGTGCGGCCCTCCAACGACGGCGCCGTCACCGCTGTCATCCAGGTCACCGGGACCGCCCGCGCTCCCCAGACCCGCATCTTCACCGAACCGCCCACCTCCAGCGACGAGGCCCTCAGCTACCTACTGACCGGCGACCCCCTCGACCGGCTTGGCCAGGGCGATAAACTCGACCTGAAACGCAAGGCCATCGGCTACGGACTGGAAAAACTCGCCCCCGCCTTCAGCGCCCTCGGCAGCCGGGTGGGACTTGACGAACTCAAACTCAGCAGTGACGCCGTCACCCTCGGCAAACGCCTCTCTCCCAAGCTCTACGTCGGCTACCTGGTGGACCTGTTCGACAACGAGGGCGTCTGGCTGCTGCGCTACCAGATCAACCGTTTCCTGCAACTCGAAACCCGCTCCGGCGAGCAGAAATCGGTGGACCTGCTGTACAGCTACGAGCGGGATTGACGCCCCGTTCCCTTCGCCGCGTTTGCATATGGGGCGTAAACATGGCAAATTTTACCTTAAAGAAGAATCTAGGAGTCCGTCGGGTTTGGGTGATCGTCGCGAGCATAGGGGGCAAAGCGCAGTAGATTAATCCTAAATCCGACAGGCTTCTGAAATCGATGGAGTTCAACATGAAACAACGCAATGCCGCCCGCGCTGCAATCCTTCTTCTCGCCGTCTCCGGGCCTGCCGGGGCCCTCACCATCCAGTTCGACTACAGCTACGACAGTAACAACTTCTTCTCCGACTCGACCAGGAAACAAATATTGCAGGCCGCCGGCAACTTTTTCGCCTCCCGCATCACGGATAACCTGGGCGCCATCACCTCGTCGGGAGGTAATCACTTCAATGCCAAGTTTGACGATCCCGGTACGGGCAATCCCCGCACGATCGCCGATTTCAGCGTCGCGGAAGACACCTTGGTCGTCTACGCCGGGGGACGCGACCTGGATGGCCCACTTGGGCAAGGCGGACCGGGTGGGTACAGCGCCAGCGGAAACCAAGCGTTTATTGACAGCATAAATCGTGGCCAGGGACTCACGCAGGGATCCGGCGCAACCGATTTCGGCCCCTGGGGCGGCGCCATCACCTTTGACACTTCCGGCCCCAACTGGTTTTTCGACACCTCGCTCGATACGGACAACGACATTCCAAACAGTGCAAACGACTTCTATTCTGTTGCCCTCCACGAACTCGGTCATCTGCTGGGCATCGGCACCTCGTCGTCGTGGGGAAACCAGATCAGCAACGGCACATTCACCGGCCAGAACGCAGTGGCGGAATACGGGAGTAACGTACCCCTCGCCAATACTGGCCACTGGCAGGAAGGGATCGCAAGCACCGTCGACGGCCAGAACCAGGAGGCCGCCATGGACCCCACCCTACTGGCGGGCACCCGCAAGGTCTTCACCGACCTCGATCTGGCAGGACTCAAAGACGTGGGCTGGCAAGTGCAAACCAGCCCCGTACCCTTGCCGCCCGCGGTGTGGCTGTTCGGCAGCGGCCTCGCCGCGCTGATGGGATTCCGCCGCAACGCCTGAACTCACCGGGTGCGGCCGGGTCCAATGGCATATTGGGTCCGATTCGAGAGGCCACCATGCCCTTTTTATTGCTGCTCTTGTTGCTCGCTCCTTCGTTTGCCGGGGCGCTCGACCTGCCCGACGGCCGCATCCTCAGGTTGCGCGCCTTCACGCCCGCGGGCCACGCCGAAGGCTTGCCGGCGCGCGCGCAATGGCGCGCAGCCAACCCCGGTAACTACGCATACCGGCTTCAGCGCCAGTGTTACTGCCCGCGCCCGCTGGATACCCGCGTCTATGTAGTACACAACCGGGTGGTGGCGGCGGAAGACCTGAAAACGGGGGAGACCATCACCAATCCCGCCACGCTCCGTGCATTCCACCCCATCGAGGGCTACTTCAAGCTGCTCGATACCAACTGGCAACGGCAGCCCGCCGTGTTTGAGGTCCGCCACCACCGCCGATACGGTTTCCCGGAACGCATCTTCATCGATCCGGCTTACAACGTCGCCGACGACGAAGTGGAAATCCATATTGGCGAATTGCGCGGACTCGCGATCTCAGGGACCTGACCCCTCCACATTGGCGCAATCCGCCGTGGCTGCGATAATAGCGGCCCGATCACCCCCGCAGGACCTGCAAGCCATCCATGCCCCAACGCATCCGCGAAATCCCCTACAACTACACCTCGTTCTCCGACCGCGAGATCGTGATCCGCTATCTGGGCGAGGCGATGTGGCGGCTGATCGAGGAACTGCGCGGTTCGCGGCGCACCGGGCGCTCGGCGCGCATGCTGTTCGAGGTGCTGGGTGACATGTGGGTGGTGGACCGCAACCCCTATCTGCAAGACGATCTGATGGAGGATGCGCACCGCTTCGCAGCGCTCACCGGCGCGCTCTGCCACCGGCTGGAACAGTTCGAGGCGCGGGCCAACGGCAACCAGCAGGCGCTGCACCTGCTGGCCGAGGCGCGCGCGGCGGTGAAGCGCTTCTCCGACCGCTTCGAGCAGCACCGGGCGTTGCGGCAGCGGGTGGCGAAGCAGCTGAGCCGCATCACCCGCCGCGACAACATCGACTTCAGTGGCCTGGCCCGCGTGGCCCACGCCACCGACGCCACCGACTGGCGGGTGGAGATGCCCTTCGTGGTGCTCACGCCCGACCGGGAGGAGGAGGTCGCGCCGCTGGTGGCCGCCTGCATCGAGGCAGGCCTGACCCTCATACCGCGCGGTGGCGGCACCGGCTATACCGGCTCGGCGGTGCCCCTCGATCCACTCTGCGCGGTGATCAACACCGAGAAGCTGGAGGATCTCGGCGCGGTGGAGATGCGCGCGCTGCCGGGCGTCGCCGAACCTCAGCCCACGGTACGCGCCGGGGCTGGGGTGGTCACCCGGCGGGTGGCCGAGGTCGCGGAGGCGGCGGGGCTCGCCTTTGCCGTTGACCCCACCTCGCAGGACGCCTCCACCATCGGCGGCAACATCGCCATGAATGCGGGAGGCAAGAAAGCGGTGCTTTGGGGCACCACGCTGGACAATCTGGTCGCCTGGCGCATGGTGACGCCGGACGCCCGCTGGCTGGAGGTGGAACGTCTCGACCACAACCTGGGCAAGATCCACGAACAGACGACGGTGCGTTTCCGCATCCGCCGCTTTGAGGCCGACGGCGCCACCCCGGCGGGCGACCCGGAGTTGCTGGAGATCCCCGGCGGCGCCTTCCGCAAGGCCGGGCTGGGCAAGGATGTGACCGACAAGTTTCTCGCCGGCCTGCCCGGCGTGCAGAAGGAGGGCTGCGATGGCCTCATCACCTCCGCCCGCTTCCTGCTCCACCGCATGCCAGCCCATGTGCGCACGGTCTGCCTGGAGTTCTTCGGCAGCGACCTCGGCCGTGCGGTGCCCGCCATCGTGGAGATCAAGGACTACCTGGACGGCCATTCCGAGGCGGTGCTGGCGGGACTGGAGCACCTCGACGAACGCTACCTCAAGGCAGTGAACTACGCCACCAAGGCGCCGCGACGGGAGCGGCCCAAGATGGTGTTGATCGCGGATATCGCCTGCGACGACGAACAGCAGGCCGCGGCCGCCGCCTCGAAGGTGGTGACGATGGCCAACCTCCGCGGCGCGGAGGGCTTCATTGCCGTCAGTCCCGAGGCGCGCCGCCGCTTCTGGCTCGACCGCGCCCGCACCGCCGCCATCTCCGCCCATACCAACGCCTTCAAGATCAACGAGGACGTGGTGATTCCACTGGAGCGGCTGGCCGACTACAGCCGCGGGGTGGAGCGCATCAATATCGAATATTCCACCATCAACAAGATCCGCATCGCCGAAGCGGTGGAGGCCTTTCTCGAGGACCGCCTCGACGAGACCCTGAGGGAGGCGGGCCTGGAGCCGAGCGAGGAGAACAACGCCATCGTCGAGGCCAAACGGCGGGCGGCGCTGGAGCAGGTGCGCCTGGCCCGCGGCCGCTGGCAGTTTCTGCTCGAACTGCTCGACGCCCCGGCGGCCGGGCACGTGGAACTGCTGAGTGGCGAGGAACAGGCCAACATCCAGGTGGGTGACACCCTGCTCGATCTGCTGCTGCGCCGCGACCTGGTGGTCTCCTGGCGCCGCGAGGTAGCGGAACGGCTCGACGCCATCTTTGCCGGGCGCGAACATGCGCCCGTGCGCGAGGCGCTCCAGGCGATTCATGCCCGGATACGCGACGAGCGTCTGTTCGTCGCCCTGCACATGCACGCCGGCGATGGCAACGTCCATACCAACATCCCGGTCCACTCGGCCAACTACCGCATGCTGCACGAGGCGGAGCGTATCGTCGACCGCATCATGGCGCTGGCCGACGCCCTGGGAGGCGTGGTCTCCGGCGAGCACGGCATCGGCCTGACCAAGATCCAGTATCTCGACCCGGAACGACTCGCGCCCTTCGTCGAGTACAAACGGCGGGTGGACCCCGAGCGCCGCTTCAACCGGGGCAAACTGATGCCCGGCTCCGGGCTCGACGGCGCCTACACGCCCTCGCTACGGCTGGTGGAACAGGAGGCGCTGATCCTGGAGGCCAGCGAACTGGGGGCGTTGAACGACGAGATCCGCCACTGCCTGCGTTGCGGCAAGTGCAAACCGGTGTGCCAGACCCATGTGCCGCGCGCCAACCTGCTCTATTCGCCGCGCAACAAGATCCTCGGCACCGGCCTCATCATCGAGGCCTTCCTTTACGAGGAGCAGACCCGGCGCGGCCTCTCGCGGCATCACTTCGACGAGATGAACGACGTGGCCGACCACTGCACGGTATGCCACAAGTGCCTCGACCCCTGTCCGGTGAATATCGACTTTGGCGAGGTGACGGCCCACATGCGCACGCTGTTGGTGAAGCGGGGCGAGAAGCGACGCAACCCCGGCGCGGCGCTGGCCATGGCCTTTCTCAATCTCACCCGCCCGCGTGCGGTCCGGGTGATGCGGCTGGCGCTGGCGCGCTGGGGCTTTCGCGCGGTGAACCTGGCCCATGCCGGCTTCCGGCGGCTGGGTCTGCTCGGTGACGGCGCGCGCCCCCCTGCCGCCACCGGCGGCGCACCGACGCTGCGCAGTCAGGTGGTGGAGTTGGCGCGGCGGCCCCTGAGGGTGGAGGTGCCACGTTTCACCACCCGCGCCCTGCTCGGCCTGGAGGACGCCGGCACGGTGCCTATCCTGCGCGATCCGGAGCACGCCACGGAGGAGGCGGAGGCGGTATTCTATTTCCCCGGCTGCGGCTCGGAACGACTGTTCAGCGACGTGGCGCTGGCGTCGCTGGCGATGCTCTACGATCTGGGCGTGCAGACCGTTCTGCCGCCCGGCTATCTCTGCTGCGGCTATCCCCAGCAGGCGGCGGGACTGGAGGAGAAGGCGCAGGCCATCAGCACCGCCAACCGGGTGTTGTTCCACCGCGTCGCCAACACCCTCAATTACCTCGACATCCGCACGGTGCTGGTCTCCTGTGGCACCTGCATCGACCAGTTGCTGAAGTATGAGTTCGAGCGCATCTTCCCCGGCTGCCGGCTGATGGACATTCACGAATACCTGATGGAAAAGGGCGTATCGCTGGACGGCGCGGGCCGCCGTTATCTACTCCATGACCCCTGCCACAGCCCCATGAAACGCCACGACCCGGTGGCGGTGACCGAGGCCCTGCTGGGCGACACGGTGCGCCTCTCCGACCGCTGCTGTGGCGAGGCGGGCACCCTCGGCACCGCCCGTCCCGACATCGCCGAGCAGATCCGTTTCCGCAAGGCGGAGGAGCTGAAACACGGCCTGCGCGACCTCACCGGCCAGGAACGCGCCGACGGCGAGACCAAGATCCTCACCACCTGCCCCGCCTGTCAGCAGGGGCTCTCCCGCTACCGCGACGAGACCGGCCTCGCCACCGACTACGTGGTGGTGGAGCTGGCCCGCCGCCGTCTGGGCGAAAAATGGCAGGCGGCGTTTGTCCGACGCGTGACCCAAGGGGGGATCGAGCGGGTGCTCCTGTAGGCGCGACGTCCCCTCTTGGCAACCCGCGGTTTCAGCGGTAGATTTTCTCTCCAGACCGTTTTTCAGAACAGCAACGAAACAGTGAATTCGCTCCAGGACAAAACCGGAACGAACACGCCCATCTCTCAGCAGGCCGCGAGCGAACTGACCATACGTTCACGGCTGGACGGGCCCATCGAGCGCCTGGGCCTGCTGGGGCGCTCGCTTCTCTTCGCCGAACTCTCCATGATCGCTTACCTTCGGCAAGGGGAGGCGGGGAAGGCCGCCTGGACCGCCGGTTTCGGCGATATCCGCTACTACGAACGGGACGGCTCCCAAGCCTATTCCTTCATCAGCGAAACCGATCATGTCATCGCCTGCCGCGGCACGGAACCGAACGAGTGGAACGACATCCGCGCCGACCTGGACGCCACCACTGCCGTGGCCGAGACCCTGGGCCGGGTGCACCGTGGCTTCAAGCGGGAGGTGGACGACCTCTGGCCGCTGCTGCAAGAAGCGCTGGCCGACAACCGCCGGACCCTGTGGTTCACCGGCCATTCGCTGGGCGGCGCCATGGCCACTATCTGCGCGGGCCGCTGCCTGCTTTCCCACATCCCGTCCACGCCGCGGCAAGTCTATACCTACGGCAGCCCCCGGGTGGGCAACAAACGGTACGTCAACTATACGAAAATCGACTATATCCGATGGGTGAACAACAATGACATCGTGACCCGCGTCCCGCCCCTGTGGATGGGCTACCGCCATGTCGGCCGTCTGATGTACCTGAACGCCCACGGAAAGCTGCGCAAACTCACCCCCCTGCAACGCGGCAAGGATCGCTGGCGGGGATTCGTAAAGGGGCTGAGGGAAGGCAGAATCGACTACTTCACCGACCACTTCATCGACAACTACGTCGCATGCATCCACCGGGAAGCCATCCTGGCTGGAGAAGCCCCGGCACGCCCCTCGGATTCAGCCGTTTGAATCGGTATCCATGGATTTCATCTGCGCCGGCGTGAGCCCCTCGCTTCGCGTCACCATCTGTGCCAGCCGGGCACGGGGGGCTGCAACGTCGTGACCGGCAAGCTCCACCTTCACCAGGAGCCTGCGGGCGTCGCGCACCATCATCGCGATCTGATCGTCATCGAACAGGGTTAGGGCGGCGGCCAGGGCGTTCCTGTCCGCGCTCAACAGGGTGGGCACCAGTTCCTCGGGCGTGATCAGCGTTTCGGGATGGAGCAGGTCGGCCACCAGCGGGGTGGCCAACAGCTCGAAGTGGGCGGCACGCGCCTGCTCCTCATCGTCCAACTCCCGATGGGCCAGGGCATCGTTGCCGGCGCCTTTGCGCACCGCCGCCATGATGACCGCCACCAGCCGGCGGATGGCCTCCTGCACCGGGGCCAGGTCGCCCCCAAGGCAGGCCGACTCTTCATAGGCCTTGTCGAGCCGCTCCTTGAGGGAGAGGATCACCTCGGCATCCTCGTTCGGTTTGAGCGCCGCCGCCTCCTTCACCAATTGCCTGAACCCCTCCAGGAAGGTCTCCCGCTCCACGTCGTCCTTGTGCCCCGCCTCCACCAGTCTCTCGGTGTTGACGCTGCGCGGCGGCAGGGAAAACAGGGGATTGTTGTGGCGGCGCTGGAGGTGACGCTCGTGGCGCCCCGGTCTGTCACTGAATTCGATGATCATAGGGTTTGGTCGGAGGCCGTCCGGTTACGATTTCGCAAGGAGTAAAGGAAGAATTTACGTTAGACTGCCCGGTCGAACAACCCGGTGCGGTCAATATTTGGACGAATGGCTTCCACAAAGAGAAAATGGGTTTTGCTGATCCCGGTGCTCATCGGCCTGGCGGTGCTGTTTTTCCTGACCCGGGGCCAACAGGCGCCCAAACGCAGCCCGGCGGAACAACCGGCCAGGGCGGTGCGGGTGATCGCCGTGCCCGCCATCCCAGTGACCCCCCGGGCCCGGGGCTTTGGCGAGGTGCGTCCCGCCGCCACCTGGGAGGCGGTAGCGCAGGTGCGCGGCATCATCGCGCACAAGAACCCACGCCTCAAGCGGGGCAACCTGCTGGAGAAGGATACGGTGATTCTGCGCATCGATCCCGCCGACTACGAGGCCAAGGTGGCGGAGGCCGAGGCCGACATTCAGGCGACCCAGGCGCAGATCGCGGAGTTGGCGGTCAAGGAGAAGAACACCCGCGCGTTGCTGAACATCGAGGAGCAGGCGCTGGCGCTGGGCATGAAGGCGCTGGAACGCAAGAAGAAACTGGCGGGCAAGGGCAGCGTCAGCCGTTCCGGGCTGGAACAAGAGGAGAACAATCTGCTCCAGCGCCGCCAGGGGGTGCAGGCGCAACGCAACGCCCTGCGTCTCATCCCCGCCCGCCGCGCCGCCCTGGAGGCCCAGCTCGCCCGCCAACGGGCGCGCCTGAAGTCCGCGCAGCGCGATCTCGAACGGACCGTGGTCCGCATGCCCTTCCGCGGCCGCATCAGCGCGGTAAAGGTGGAACAGGACCAGTTCGTGCGCGAGGGCGAGGTCATGGCCGCGGCGGACGATATCCATCTGGCGGAGATCGAGGTGCAACTGCCCGTCTCGCGCTTTCGTCCCCTGGTATGGCAGAGATCGGCCCAGGGCCGGACCCGCGGCCCCGTGGCGCTGGCGCAACCGCGTGACATCCGCGCCCGCGTGCGCCTGCAACGGGACACCGGCGAGAGTACGGAGTGGCCGGCCCGCTTCGCCCGCCTGAGCGATACGGTGGACCCGCGTACCCGCACCGTCGGGGTGATCGTGGAGGTGCCGGACCCCTACGCCAATGCCGGCCCTCCGCCCCTGGTGAAGGGACTCTATGTGGAGGTGGACCTGTATGGCCCCCCTCTGCCCACACACCCGGTGGTTCCCCGCCACGCCCTCCACGGCCATCGGCTCTATGTGGTGGGCAAGGATAACCGTCTGGAGATCCGCCCGGTGAAGGTGGCGCTGCTGCAGCCCGCACTGGCGGTGATCGCCAGCGGCATCGCGCCTGGAGAGCGGGTGGTGCTCTCCGACCTGATGCCCGCCATCGAGGGCATGCGGCTGGCGCCGCAGACGGATCCCGAGGCCCTCGACGCCCTGCGCCAGGAGGCGGGCCGCGCCCCATGATCCGCTTCTTCGTCGACCACCCTACCGCGGCCAATCTGCTCATGGCCTTCCTCATGGTGCTGGGGCTCTCGCAACTGCCGGAACTGCAGCGGGAGACCTTTCCCAATTTCGCCCCGCGCCGGGTGCAGATCCAGGTGCCCTATCCCGGCGCCGGCGCGGAGGACGTGGAGCAGGCCATCTGCCTGCGGCTGGAGGATGCCCTCGACGGCATCAACGAGGTGGAGGAACTGACCTGCACCGCCCGCGAGGGATTGGGGACGATGGTGGCGGAGATGATCGACGGCGCCGATTTCGACCGTTTCTTCGAGGATGTGAAGAGTGAGGTGGAGGCGATCGACAGCTTTCCCGACGTGACCGAGCGCCCCGTCATCCGCCAACTCGGCCGCACCGACCGGGTGGTGGACATCGCCATCACCGGGCCAATGGCGCTGCCCGACCTGAAGGCCTACGCGGAACGGATCAAGGACCGCATGCTGCGGATCCCCGAGATCTCCCAGGTGAAGGTGGAGGGCTTCTCCAAGCACCTGCTGCGGGTGGAGGTGAAGGCGCGTGACCTGCGCGCCCTCGGCCTGAGCATCTCCGACATCGCCGACGCCATCCGCCGCCAGAACATCGATCTCCCCGCCGGCAGTCTGGAGACCCGCGACGAGGAATACCTCTTGCGCTTCACCGACGAACGCCGGACACCGCGCGCGCTGGCCCAACTGGTGGTGGTGAGCGGCGCCAGCGGCGCGGAGCTGCGCCTCGGCGATATCGCCCGCATCTCCGACCGGTTCGAACAGGCGGAAGCCAAGACCTTGTTCAACGGCCGCCGCGCGGCCGTGCTGCAGGTGATCAAGACCAAGAAGGAGGACACCCTGGTGGTGATGGACGCCGTCACCCGTTTCCTCGACCAGCTTCGGCGCGAGGCCCCGCCAGGGGTCGTCTTCACCACCACCTCGGACCGCTCCACCATCGTCCGCGACCGGCTCGACATGCTGCTCAGGAACGGCGCCCAGGGGCTGGTGCTGGTATTTCTCGCCATGTGGCTCTTCTTCCGCCTGCGTTTCGCCTTCTGGGTGGCAATGGGACTGCCCGTGGGCTTTCTCGGCGCGCTCTATCTGATGGGCCTGCTCGGCTACTCGGTGAACATGATCACCATGGTGGCGCTGCTGATCGCGCTCGGCCTGCTGATGGACGATGCCATCGTCATCTCCGAGAACATCGCCGCCCGGCTCCAGCGTGGCGACAGCGCGCGCGACGCCGCCGTTCATGGCACCCGGCAGGTGGCGGCAGGGGTGGTCTCCTCCTTCCTCACCACGGTGGCGGTGTTCGGACCGCTGGCCTTTCTCGCCGGCGACATGGGGAAGGTGCTCAAATTCATCCCCATCGTGCTGATTATGGTGCTCTCGGTCAGCCTCATCGAGGCCTTTCTGGTACTGCCTCATCACCTTGCCCACGCCTTGAAGCGACACGAGAATACGCCGTCCTCCGGCTTCCGCGCCCGTTTCGACGCCGCACTGGCGCGCTTCCGCGAGCGGGTGCTGGGACATGCCATCGACCGCGCCATCGCTCACCGCTACTGGTTCATCGGCGGCATCGTGGGGGTGTTTCTCATCAGCCTTGCGATGCTCACCGGCGGCATCCTCAAGTTTCAGGCCTTTCCCGACATCGAAGGCAACTTCATCGAGGCGCGCCTGATGATGCCCCAGGGCACCCCGCTGTGGCGCACCGAGACCGCGGTGAAGCGCATCGTGGCGGGCCTGAAGGCCACCGACGCGGCCTTCACCCCGCGCCAGCCGGACGGTGCGCACCTGGTGAAGAACATCCAGGTGCGCTACAACACCAACGCCGACGCCGGCGAACCCGGCCCCCATGTGGCCACGATCACCGCCGATCTGCTCGACGCCGAGCGCCGGGTGGGGGTGCTGGACGCAATCATCGCCCACTGGCGCAAGGCGGTCGGGCCCCTCCCCGATGTGGTGACCCTGAACTTCAAGGAACCCACGGTGGGACCGGCGGGCATCCCGGTGGAGATCACCCTCAGCGGCGGTGATCTGCATCGGCTCAAGGCCGCCGCCCAGGCGTTGGAGACATGGCTCGGCGGTTACCGCGGCCTGTTCAACATCCAGGACACCTTGCGCCCCGGCAAGCCGGAGCTGCGCCTGCGGCTGCGCGAGGGGGCCCTCGCCCTCGGCCTCGACGCCCGCCGCATCGCCGCGCAGTTGCGCGACGCCTTCCACGGCGCCGATGCCGGCGATGTGCAGGTGGGCCGCGAGGCCTACGAGGTCAATGTGCGGCTGGCGGAGGCGGACGGGACCCGGCTGGGCGCCTTCGAGACCTTCCTCGTCACCACGCCCGAGGGGGCGCAGGTGCCCCTCGACGCGGTGGCGGTCATCACTCTGGATCGTGGTTTCAGCCGCATCCAGCGCATCGACGGCCAACGCACCGTGACGGTGACCGCCGATCTCGACCCACGCGTCGCCAATGCCCGCGAGATCACCCGCGATACCCAGGCGCGGTTCCTGACCGGACTGGCGAAACGCAATCCCGGTCTCGGCATCAGCGTCAAGGGCCAGGCGCGCCAGTCGGCCAAGACCGGCTTCTCCATGCTGCGCGGCTTTCTCATCGGCCTGATCGGTATCTTCATCCTGCTCAGCTTTCAGTTCCGCAGCTATATCGAGCCGCTGGTGGTGATGGCGGTGATCCCGCTGGCCTTGGTGGGCGTGGTGTGGGGTCACCTGCTGCTGGGGCTGAAGCTCTCCATGCCGGGGCTGATCGGCTTCTTCTCCCTGGCCGGGGTGGTGGTGAACGATTCCATCCTGCTGGTGGAGTTTCTCAAGCAGCGCGCCCGCGACGGGCTGGCGGTGGTGGACGCCGCACGGGAGGCGAGCCGCGCCCGCTTCCGCGCCGTGCTGCTCACCTCGCTGACCACCATGGCCGGGCTGGTGCCGCTGATGCTGGAGCGCAGCCTGCAGGCCCAGATCCTCATCCCACTGGCCGCGGCCATCGTCTTCGGCCTGCTCGCCACCACCCTGCTGGTGCTGCTGGTGGTACCGGTGCTGTACGCCATCCTGGCGGACTTCGGGGATCCCCGCCCCGGCAATCCTCACGAGGGGCCGACCCGTTGATCCGTCCCCCTGTCGGTCGCGAACGCCACCGATGCCACACCCTTGCGCCATCCCGTGGCGAACAGTGGCGGGAATCGCGGGCTAAAGCCTGTTGCTCGCTTGCCGTTAGTTCCTGTGTGGCAGGAAACGCCCTGCCAGTACATGGAATTGGAAACGGATAGCATCGATCGGGAGGCCCCGATGTCCTTCAAACTCAGCATCAACCAGCGCTTCCATCTACTGAGCGGCATCATCGCCGTGTTCGGGCTGGTGGCGGTATTCTTTGCCTATCGCAACATCTCGCCGGTGAGCGACGGCTTCAACCAGTACAAGACACAGGTGGCCCAGCGCGCCAACCTGCTGCTGGAGATCCGCGAAAACTTCGGCTACGGCGGTGGCATCCACAACTTCAAGAATTACGTCCTTCGCGGCACCCCCAAGTATGCCGCGCGTCTGGAAAGGCAGATGGGCAAGCTGCATGCCGCCATTACAGCCTACCGCAAACTCGCGGGCGTGACCCCGGCGGAGACCGCCGCCCTCGACGCCATTGGCGCCACCATCAACGCCTACAACGCCCAGATCCCCCGCGTCCGCGCCATGCACGCGCAGGGCAGGACGCCGCGCGAGATCGACCAGATGGTGAAGATCAGCGACAAGGCGGCACTGGCGGGGTTCAGCACCCTGGCGCAGCAGTTCAGGCAGTTGACGGATACCTATACGAGCCGGCTTTCCGACAACATCGACACGGGCATCAGTTTGGTGGTATGGGGCACCCTGCTGGGGGTCTTGATCAGCATTGTCGCCGTCCAGTGGCTTCGCTTCCAGCTTGTCGGCCCCATCGACAAGGCCGTGGACGCGATGGCCGATATCGCCGACGGAGAAGGCCGTCTGGACCAGCGGCTGGCCCCTTCACCCCTGCTGGAACTGGATCGGCTGGCGCGCGCCTTCAACCATATCATGGACAAGCTCGGCGGGGTGGTGGAAGGGATCATGGGCGCCGCCTCACGCATGGAACAGTCCGCCGCACAGGTGGTGGCGCTTGCCGAACAGACCTCCCAGGGGGTCGCCACCCAGCAACAGGAGATCGAGCAGACCGCCACCGCTGTCACCCAACTCGCCAGCTCCGCCGGGGAGGTCGCCACCAGTGCGGCGGACTCGGCCGACGCCACGCGGCGGGTGGATGAAGAGGCGCGTTCCGGCATCGCCGTGGTGGAGCAGTCGGTGACCACGGTGGACAGCCTCGCCCGTGAGGTTATCGAAAGTGAAGCAGTGATTCGCAAGCTGGAGGCCGAGAGCCAGAACATCGGCAGCGTGCTCGACGTCATCCTCGGTATTGCGGAACAGACCAACCTGCTGGCGTTGAACGCCGCCATCGAGGCCGCACGCGCCGGTGAACAGGGGCGCGGCTTTGCGGTGGTGGCCGACGAGGTGCGCGCATTGGCGCAACGCACCCAGGACTCCACCAGTGAGATTCAGGAGATGGTCACGCGCCTGCAAAAACGCACCCAGGCGGCGGTGGCCGCCATGCAACGGGCGCGCGAGCAGGCCGACAAGGGCGTGGAGCAGGCGGGCCAGACCGGCGACTCACTTCGCACCATCGCCGAGGGGGTGGCCGACATCAACGCCCGCGGCGACCAGATCGCCGTCGCCGCCCGTGAACAGAGTGCCACCTGTGAAGCACTGCATCGCAGCATCACCCAGATCATGGAAGTGGCGCGGAACAGCACCGAGGTGGCGCAACAGACCCATCAGGTGGGCGCTAATATCGTGGCGCTGGGCGAGGAGCTGAACGCGCTCTCCGCGCAGTTCAGCCTGCGCTGACGGAACCCGGGGCCGCCCCTCAGTCGGATCCACCGGCTGAGACGGCCGCCTCGTACAGCGCCGAGTAGTCGGCGTCCGCCCACCCCGCCGCCGCGGCGCGCTCGAACAGGGCCTGCATCGCGGCGGGGACGCCCGTCTCCATCCCCCTGGATTCGGCCACCCGCCGGAACAGGCCAATATCCTTGATCAGGTGCTTGAGGGGAAAGTTGGCCTGCGCATAGTCATGGCGCAGATACTTCTCCAGCTTCTTGTCGAAGGTGGGGGCATAGAGGGCGCTCGTGCGCAACAGTTCCATGAACAGGGTCACCTCCACCCCTTCGCTTCGCACCAGCCCCAGGCTGAGCGAAAAACCGGTGGTCAGGGCGGCGATAAGCTGGTTCATGGCCAGCTTGAGGGCCGCCCCCTGCCCCACCCCGCCCACCCGCCGCGGGGCCTCACCGAGTGTCCGCAGCAACGGCAGACATCGATCATAGAGCGCCGCGTCGCCTCCCGCCATGACGATCAATCGGCCGCCCCGCGCCTCCGGCAGACTGCCCAGCACCGGGGCCTCCAGATAAGCGCCGCCCTGCGACTCCACCCGGCGGGCGATGGCGCGGCTCTCGTCCGGCGCGATGGTGCCCATCTGGATGACGGTGCGGTCTTTCAAGGCCCCGTCCGCTGGCAGGGTTTCCCCGATCGCCTGGGCATCCGCCAGCAACAGCAGGACGATTTCGCTCTCCATCACGGCCGCCGCCGCGGTGTCGGCCCGCCGCATCCCTTC
>Ga0256841_1000487_pt1 | contig 41060 bp, 35 predicted proteins | sample 356308metaG_FD_185971 | JGI IMG/M metagenome (GOLD analysis project Ga0256841, IMG submission 185971) | Hydrothermal vent microbial communities from Mid Atlantic Ridge, Atlantic Ocean - 356-308 | ecosystem: Environmental > Aquatic > Marine > Hydrothermal vents | place: Atlantic Ocean: Mid...
AGATTAATAAAACATCACTTACAATAACCGTTTCAGCCCAATAAACTAAAGGTGACACATGTTAAACCTAAAAAAAACCGTTTTGTTATTTATTTTTTTTACAAGTATTTCAATCGCGCAAACCCAACTGAATATTTCGGGAAAAGTGGTTGATGAAAATAATCAACCATTGCCTTACGTGAATGTATATTTGGCAGGAACACAAAACGGTACAACAACAAACAAAAACGGTGAGTTTTCTTTTAAAATTGCAAAGGGAAAAGCCGGAACTCTTGTAGCAAGTATCGTCGGATATAAAAAATTCGAAAAGGAAATAAAATCAACAGCAAAAAATAATATTTATTTAAATATAAAGCTTTTTCCCTCGTCCATCAAACTTTCGGAGGCTGTTGTTATGGGAAGCTCATTTGCCTCCGAGGAAGGAAAAGGGGTTGTAATAAAATCGATTGATGTTTTAACAACGCCCGGAGGGGCGGCAGATATTTTTCAATCGCTTAAAACGATGCCCGGTTTAACGCAGGTTTCCGAAAGCGCACAACTTTATGTGCGCGGAGGGGATCCGGCAGAAACCGTCACCTTAATCGATCAAGCGCCGGTTTATCATCCGTACACGTTGGAATCGGCTTACGGCGGACTTTTCTCAAACTTGAATACCGCTTTGGTAAGAAGTATGTTTTTTTCGAGCGGGGGCTTTTCCGTTAAATATGGAAATGTTTTATCGGGGGTGCTTGATGTAGAAACAAAAGATTTGCCTGGTACACGAAATTTCAACATAGGGATTTCAATGGCTTCGGCGGAAATCAATGCGGAACTGCCGCTAAAGGAAAACAAAGCCGGAATGAGATTATCCGCACAGCAAAGCTTTACAAAACCGTTAATGTGGCTTAACGGTTCCCTCGATGAATTTACGGTCACGCCCGTCTCACGGAATCTAAATGCTTCTTTAATTTTTAAGTATTCCGGTACCGGAAAATTAAAACTCTCCGGTATGCTCGCCGGAGATAAACAAGGCGTTAAAGTTCAAAGGGCTGAATTAAATGGAACATTCAACGGTAACAGTGTAAACCGGTTTGTTAATCTTCAACAAACCGATATAATTTTTCACGATGTAATAATTAAAAACAGTGTTGCCTACAGTTCATTTAGAAATATTTGGCAATTGGGAATCCTCGATTTAACAAAAACGGACGATGTTTTTCAGTTCCGTACCGATTTGGAAAAAATCGTTACGAGCGAATTCAAAATTCTTACCGGCTTAGTTGTTCAACGAAGGACCGAAAGCTTTAACGGAATTATTCCGCAAGATGATTTCGATTTGAGAAAAGAAACAAACGGCAAGTTTTTGAACGAAAACATTTCGGCAACGAGAACCGGATTTTACGGGGAAATAAACAAATTAAATCTGTCCGGCATAAAAAACCTATACTTAATTGCCGGCTTGCGCGGAGATTTCACTCCCAAATACGGACTTGCCACATTTGATCCGAGATTTGGAATAGGTTATAAATTAAATGAAAACTCAACACTCAAAGCAGGCTGGGGGGTTTTTCATCAAGTGCCGGATTCGAGATTGTTTGCCGAGAACGACGGGAATCCCGACCTGAAATCAATGCGCGCAGTCCACTATGTAATTTCGTATGATTATAATTTCGGTGACGGAAACATGCTGCGGATAGAAGCATACCGAAAAAATTATAAAAACCTGCCCCTTGAAGATGATAAAAAAAACTACAACAATAACGGTTACGGTTTTGCCGAAGGCGTGGATTTAATTGTAAAAGGCTCACTTCCCTCCGGGTTAAGCGGTTGGATTTCATACGGTTATATTAACACAAAAAGGTATTGGTTGAACTATAAAAAATTGAGCAGAAGTGAATTCGATATAACTCATAATTTTTCGCTCGTAGCCAAATATAATATTTCACCAATGTGGCAAGTGGGTTTGAATTTCAAGTATGCCACCGGCCGACCGTTCACGCCGGTTGTTGCTGCGGAATATTTGCCCGCCCGGAATATTTTCAAGCCGGTCTACGGTGAAACAAACTCCGGGCGTTACCCGGCTTACAAACGCCTCGATTTCCGTATAACCCACTTAAACCTTTTGTCCGGAAAATATTTTGCCGTTTTCTATGCCGAAATGTTAAATATATTAAACTTTAATAATCTATCAGGTTATTCATATAATGCGGATTACTCCGTGAAGAAAATAATTAACAGTTATTTCGGAAGAAGAACAATCGTTTTCGGTGTGAGCATAAATTTTTAACTATGTTCGTAATAAATAACAATTTATTATTTGTTAATTTTAGATTAAAAGTAATTAGTTTCACCGGAATACTTAAATGCCAAAACTCTTTTTATTGATGTTTTTAATTTTCGCCGGCTGCAAACAATACAATATTCCCCCGAAAACGGGAAACGCCGGCATCGCACGGATGAAGAAAACGCCAGCCTCTACACCGGTAACTGCCGCTCCGGGAGTAAATCAAATCGGTGCGCCCTTCGATTCCAGCGGGAATAAAATCATTAGAAAATGGGAATTTGAGCGTTACGAATCAAAGAAAAACAAAGTAATCGGGTTTTGGCCGGAATGCTGCGGAAACGAAAAGTTTACAAACATAAAAGAATATAAAGAAAAATGGGGGTTTAATGCGATTGTTGTTTCCGCAAGTAAAAAATCCATCGGTTTGGCTTTGCGTAACGGTTATGAATTGAAAAATATTTTAACTGCGGTTCACCAATATAAATCGGTACGGAAAATCATGAAAGTGATTGACGAGGTAAATTCATTGAATTATTACATAGACGAACCTTTGGAGCGCGGAACTTTTTCTCCCGGTGAATTAATAAAGATTGCAAACCATATAAAATCGAAACGGCCGCATGCCAGATTAATTTTGGGAAGTTACCAGAAAACATGGTGGTTTTATGAATTCTTTCCTCCGGTTACTTACGGCTCGGCTTACAGCGAAGTTTTGGACAGCACAAACAACGTAATGATTATGTGCGATAAATATGACGGTAACCAAATTTCCGATTGGAAAAGTTTTTACGAAACTTACGGTAAAAATAAAATTTACGGACATTTCATTCATTCGAAAATAGATTCTGCACAATACGAAATGCTTTTGGATACAACAAATTTCCCTCTTGATACAAAAAGAATATTTTATTTTCACGGTAAAAGCGGAGCCCCGGCTCTAACTCCCCGTTTTGCCGGAAGCGCATGGAAAAACGGCTGGTTAAAAAAGATTGAAAGAGAGTTTATTCAATATTTTAGATGTGTGGATAAAATACAAAACGATTCATGTTCGAAATATCAAAAATTGAAAATTATAAAAACCAATAATTTTAGGATTGTGGAATAGAGTCTTCCCTTTTTATAATTAACGAACAAGAATAAAACACGGTTTCAACGTGAATATTCCGGATAAGGATATTCACTTACTTCAACTCTTCCAAAATTTTCTTCAATTTAGTCAATTGCCCTTCCCAGTTTTCCTTTTTGTTTCTTTCCTTTTCAACAATCTCTTCCGGTGCGTTGTTTACAAATTTTTCATTCGAAAGTTTTTTCTCAACTCCCTTCAACGCATTTTCCAGCCGGTTAATTTCCTTTTCTATTCTGGCACGTTCCACATCCAAATCGATTACACCTCTGAGCGGAACGAAAACATCGCAATCTTTAACCACTGCCGATGCGCTTTGCGAAGGTTTCTGCAAATCTTCGCCAACAGTTAATTCATTAACTTTTGCAATAGATTTAATATAAACTTTATGCTCTTCTTTCACTCTGCCGGTTTTAAGCAAAACATCTATTTTCTTGGAAGGCGGAATGGAAAGCTCACCGCGAATATTTCTGATTGCCGTAATGATGCTTTGCACAAACTCCATTTCCTCTTCGGCACTTTGTGAGATTTTCGAGTCGTCAAAAACCGGAAACTCTTCTACGGATATACTTTCACCGTCTTTGCGTTCGGAAATCAACTGCCACAATTCTTCGGTGATGAACGGCATGAACGGATGTGCAAGTTTAAGTAATTCTTCAAATAAAACAAGCGCCCGGGTTAACGCAGCCGATTTCACTTCTTCGTTACCGGAGTAAAACTTAACTTTACTCAATTCAATATACCAATCGCAGAAGTCGTTCCAGATATACGAATAAATTACGCGCGCGGCACCGGTAATATCGAAACGTTCGAGCGCTGTTTCGAATTGCTTGACCGCATTTTGGAAACGTGATGTTATCCAATCGTCAATAAAATCAATATGTTTGTCAACAAGTGCGTCATCCGTTTCAATTTGTTGGGCGTTCATCAGCAGAAATCTTCCGGCATTCCAAATTTTGTTTGCAAAGTTGCGCCCGAGTTCGGTTTTACCGGTGCTGAACAAAACATCTTGACCTAGCGGAGCAATATAATTGATTGTGAACCTCAAAGCATCTGCACCGTATTCTTTAATAACATCAAGAGGATCGGGGGAATTACCTAGCGATTTGCTCATCTTTCTTCCTTGCACATCACGAATTATGCTGGTGAAGTAAACATCTTTAAATGGAATCTCGTGCATGAATTCCATTCCAGCCATAATCATGCGCGCAACCCAGAAGAAAATTATATCCGGACCCGTAACAAGCAAATCTGTCGGATAATAATATTCCTGATCTTCCTTTGTCGTAAAAACATCTTGCGCCCAGAGCCAGCTCGATGCCCATGTATCGAGAACGTCTTCATCTTGTCGCCAATTTTCAATATCTTCGGGCGGTTCCACCTCACAGTAAATTTCACCGGTTTCCTTGTGATACCAAACGGGAATCCTGTGTCCCCACCAAAGCTGGCGCGATATACACCAATCTTTAATATTCGTCATCCAGTGTTCGTAGGTTTTAACCCAATGCTGCGGATGGAATTTTATTTTACCTTGGCGTACAACTTCAAGCGCCGGTTGTGCAAGACTATCCATTTTCATAAACCACTGTTCGGAAAGGTATGGTTCAATCGGTACTCCGCCACGTTCGGAATATCCAACGTTGGTTGTGTAATCTTCAATTTTTTCCAGCAATCCGAGTTCCTCGAATTTTTTTACCACGCGTTTTCTAACTTCGTAGCGGTCCAGTCCCCGCAAATCTTCCGGCACGTTTTCGTTCGTGGTAGCATCGGGATTGAAAATATTAATAATCTCCAAATTATGCCGTTGTCCCATTTCGTAATCGTTAACATCGTGAGCCGGAGTAACTTTAACGGCGCCGGTTCCGAATTCCATATCTACGTATTCATCCGCAAAAACCGGAATCTCGCGGTTAACAATCGGTAAAATTACTTTCTTGCCGATTAAATGCTTATAACGCTCGTCAGCCGGATTAACCGCAACGCCGGTATCGCCAAGCATTGTTTCTGGCCGGGTTGTGGCAACCACCAAATATTCATCGCTGTCTTTAACCGGATATTTGAAATACCAGAGTTTGCCTTGAACGGTTTTGTAAATTACTTCTTCATCGGAAATGGCCGATTTGGAAGCCGGATCCCAATTCACCATTCTGTAACCGCGGTAAATCAATCCCTTTTTATATAACTTTACGAATGCTTCTATTACTTTGCGGTAATAATGATCATCCATCGTAAAGCGCTCGCGTTTCCAATCGCAGCTAACACCAAGTTTACGGAGTTGTTTTGTTATGATGTTTCCGTACTTCTCTTTCCATTCCCAGCAATATTTCAGAAACTCTTCCCTGCCGATTTCATATTTATCTATTCCTTTTTCTTTTAGAAATTTAACCACTTTTGTTTCGGTTGCAATAGAAGCGTGATCCGTTCCCGGAACCCAAAGCGCATTGTATCCCTTCATCCTTTTGTAACGAATGTACAAATCCTGAATCGAATTGTTAAGAATGTGACCCATTGTGAGCATGCCGGTAATGTTTGGCGGCGGAATTACAATCGTGTAAGGGATTTTGGATTTATCCACTTCGGAATGATAAAGTTCGTGCTCTTCCCAATATTTATACCACTTGTCTTCAACTGAAACCGGATCATACGATTTCGGAATTTCCGTAAGTTTTTTTACTTTCATTTTTCAACTCAAAATTTTTCGAATGAATTTGCAAATATAAAAAATTCGGCGGTTGTATGTTTAAATTCGGCAGTGGCGAAACGGATCAGTTTCGTAAGCCTCAAGTGTAAAGTTATTTTCGCGCAAATTCGCCCGCGTGCTGATATAAAATTCCACCAATGATAAATGCAAGTCCGATTACGGAAGAGGGCAAAATTGTTTCGTGAAGAATCAACCAAATAAAAACCAAAGAAATAAACGGCGAAAGGTAAGCCAGCGTTGATGTTTTCGCTTTGTCTTTACTTAACTGCAATCCTTTCATCCAAAGAAAAAATGTAATTCCCATTTCAAAAAGTCCAACGTAAACGGCACCGAGGAGGTAAACCGTTCCTTTAATTTCGAACGAATCGAAAAACAAAATATAAATTCCGCTTAAAATACAACCTGTAAAAAATGCGGCGAACAGTTTTACCGCGCTTTCCCTTTTGTCTTTCAAATTCAATATCCAAAAGGTTGCCCAAATTAAAGAGCTGCCGGTTGCCAGAACCACACCGTAAATATTGTGGAATTCGAACGAGAAAATTTTTCCACGGGTTGAGATTATTACTACGCCAATAAAAGAAACCACCAGACCCGTTAAAGTCCTTAGGCTCAATTTATGTTTTAAAAAGATGGAAGCAAAAACCGCAATGGCAATTGGCCAAGTATAATTTAAAGCCTGAGCTTCTTGTGCGGGAAGCAACGAATATGCTTTGAACAAAACCATGTAATAAAGAAAAGGATTTATAAACCCGAGGAGCAAATTTCTCTTTAAGTTTTTACCTTTAAATATTAATGCTATTTCATTCTTGGAATTTTTCAAAGCGACAAACAAAAGAACAACCGAGCTTGTAAGCGAAGCAAAAAACAAAAGCTGTACGTAATTCATTCCGTGCAAGGAAAGTTTAAACGCCGTTGCTACGGTTGACCAAAGCAAAACCGCACCCAACGCATACAGAAATGATTTCGTGTTTTCAGTCATTCAACCCGCTTCAATGTTTTATTATAAACGGTTTTCAATAATAACGAAATAGTAAACAAATTTGTACAGCGGCAAAATTTTCAAACGGTTGCAAATTGAATTATTTAACAAACGATATATTTGCTAAATTTGGTTATCTAAATAACCGGGCTATCAATTAACAAATTATTTCATTATGGAATTTATAGAACCGGACAAAATGCTTGAACCGCAGAATATGCTCAAGCTTTATTCAATCGGGGCATTTCCGATGGCGGATGAAGACGGCTACATAAATTGGTATTTACCGCGGGTCAGAACAATTATTCCGCTCGATGATTATAATGTACCGCGCTCGCTCCGCAAGTTTATGGAAAAATCGGATTTCCGGTACGAATACGATAAAAACATTTTAACGGTAATAAAAGAATGTGCGAACAGAAATCCCACATGGATTTCCGGTGAACTTATCGAAGCATACAAAGGATTAATAAAAATAAACCACATACACTCGGTTGAGGTTTATCAAGGCAATAAACTGGTCGGCGGGTTGTACGGCGTTACTTACCGCGGCGCTTTTTTCGGTGAATCGATGTTCTCAAAAGTCTCGCAAGCTTCAAAATCGGCTTTGGTAAAACTGCTGGAGCGATTGAATGAAAAAGGATTTGTATTGCTCGATGTTCAATTCCAAACAGGTCATCTTAAAATGTTCGGAGCGAAAGAAATCCGTTTTAAAGAATATGAAGATCTGCTGGCAAAGGCATATAAGAGGGTGGTTGAGTTTTAATGTTAAACCGTAGTACTGAATATATTGTTGTTTGATTATCCCGTTAATACCTGTTGGGTTTTATCAAAACGAGTATTTGTTGAACAAAGTCCTAACTTCATCCATTGCTTTCTTAATCACAAAAGCTTTGAAATAATGTCCGGAATATTTTTTATCCGGTTAAAAGAACTTCTTCATAAATTTAGCAACTTTACTTTCCAAATTTACACAAACTTTATTTTTGTTTGTTCGTTACGGGATTTTAAAACAAAAAACCCAATATAAAATATATTGGGTTTTATGATTTTGAAGCATTTACAAGTCACGGTTTTCAATAATTGCTTTTCAACATCCAGATTGCTTTTTCCAGCCATTGGACAAAATCATCCGCCATATTAACCGTGGTATTATCTTTTTCAATTCCCGCCAAATCCGATGTATGCCGGAATTCATTAGCCAAATATTCAAAATCCTTAATCAATCCGTTTACAACATCTTCCGTTGTGAAATTGTTTTTTTCTTCTTCGTTAATCCGGGAATTTTCCAAATACTGTTTCATCGTGTTGAACGGTTTACCACCCAACTGCAAAATTCTTTCGGCAATATCGTCATACTGAAGTGCGAAAAAATTGTAATATTCTTCCGTTACCCTGTGGATTTCGAAAAATTGCGGACCTTGAATATTCCAGTGGTAATTGTGAAGTTTAACATACATCACTTGTACATCGGATAAATTTTTGTTTAACTGAGCAATTAATTTGTTTTCACCCATTTTGTCATCTCCTATTTTGTATTAGTTATTATATTTGATTTTCTATTAAGTAATAATTATTATCCATTAAGTTCAAAAAAATCCCAATTCACAAGGAATTGGGAAGCCGCGTTTTACACGCGGCAGTTCATAAATTAAAGACTCTTTTTACTGAAATACCAATCGACGTAATCGTATCCTTCGCTTGCACGTTTTTCGGCTTCTTCTTGGGTTGCCGGCGGAGGAACAATAACTTTATCGCCGGGTTTCCAATTTTCCGGAGTTGCTACGCCGAATTTGTCGCTTGTTTGTAATGCTTCCACAAGTCTGAGAATTTCATCGATACTTCTTCCGTTGGTTAACGGATAATAAATCATCGCACGCAATATTCCCTTATCGTCAATTACGAAAACAGCTCTTACCGCAGAAGTATCTGCGGCACCGGGATGAATCATTCCGTAAAGCTTGGCTACCTTCATATCCAAATCGGCTATTACGGGGAAAGGAATTTCAACATCGAATTTCTCTTTAATGTTTCTCACCCAAGCTAAATGCGAATAAATACTGTCGATACTCAAACCGATTACTTGCGTGTTCAGTTTTTTGAAATCCTCGAACCTTTTGGCAAAAGCCATGAACTCAGTTGTGCAAACAGGCGTAAAATCTGCCGGATGCGAAAACAATACAACCCATTGACCCTTGTAATCCGATAATTTGATATCTCCGTGGGTTGTTTTAGCCGTAAAATCCGGCGCCGGCTCATTTAATCTTGGCAATGATACAACTTGAGCTTGTTCTTCCATATTTCTTACTCTCCTTATTTTAGTTTTTTTGTTAGTGAATCGATATATATAGTGAAACTAATTCGTTTCCTTCAACCTACACTCCGAACATATTACATTGAAATGGATGCTGTATCCCAAAAGTTCGTTCCCTTGCAAAATGTGCTCGGGAACTTTAATGGTATTCAACGAGGGATCAATCACATCAATAATTTTGTTACACTTAACGCACACAACATGATGATGCGGCTCGGTAATAGGATCGTAACGCACGGTGTTGTGTAAATGTGTAACCACGGAAACTATTCCGTGCTTTTCAAAAGTTTCCAATGTTTTATAAATTGTAGCCAAAGAAATTGTTGGATGTTCGGCTTTTATTTTTTTATATATGTCTTCCGGTCTGGGATGACTGTGATCGTCGATCAACGCCTTAAATATGGCAAGTCTTTGAGGTGTAACACTCAATCCCAAAGTCCGGCATCTGTTTACAAAATTATCTATTGCTGTTTGTGTAGTCATGTTACAACCATTATTAATTAATAATTGTTATCCAATAATAATGATAATTAAAGAAAAAAGCAAGTTTAAAGCAACTTTTTTATCGTTTCTTCATCTATAATAACACATCAAAGAACAGGCGGGTTTGGATAGTTATTCCGAAAAAATAGTTCGTTTCACAATTGTTTATAATAAATATAAACGAAAGGTATACAATTATATTCTCAGAATGGTTTCCGATGAAAATTTGACAGAAGACCTCATGCAAACGGTTTTTCTAAAACTTTTTGAAAATATGGACTTGATAAAAAACAAAAACGGTATCGGAAGCTGGCTTTTTACCACCACCAGAAATGAAATTTACGGATTTTTCCGGGCTAAAAAAATTAAAATTGATCAATTCCGGAGCGAAACTCTTGAAGATGCCCACACAGTTTCTTACTCGGACGTTCAGAAAAATTATGACCTGAAAGAACTGAAAGAGATAATTTTCGAAGAATTGGAGAAGATGCCAATCGAACAAAAAGATGTTTATTTGTTAAAAGAATACGGCGGATTCTCATATAAAGAAATTGCCGATATTTTGGAAATTGATGTAAAAACAGTTAAAAGCCGGCTTTACAAAGTCCGGCAAAAACTTATCGGCAGAATTGGGAAAATTTTACTTAAAGATTTTACAAGGGTTAAAAATGGACAATGAAAAATTAATCGAAATGATTGAGCGGTACTTCGATAACGAATTGAAAAAGGAAGAAGAAGCGTTTTTATTTGGCGAATTATCAACAAACGATGAAGCCCGGCGTCAATTCAAAATCAGAAATGTTTTGAAAACCGCCGTTCAATTTTCTTACGAAGAATTTCCCGGGAATTTGGATGAAAGAATTTTAAGCTCACTTCCTGTGGGAACCGCAAACAAACGGAAAATGCAAATTGATCTTCCCGCTGCAATTTCCGCTTTCCTTACAATCATTTTGTTGATTGTTTCGCTGTTTATGTTTAACGAAACCAAACATTATAAGTCGGAACTCGAATTAACTATTTCAAAAATCAATCAACAACAACAGTTGATTCAGCTTCTGATGAATACTTTACCTGCAACGGAAGTTACAGGTTATTTGAAAAACCAAGTTGTTGTTACACCTGAAATGTGAGGTAAAACTATGAAAAAAATAATTTTAATCTTGGTTGCTTCGTTTGTTCTCTTCTCGTGTGGTAAAGAGAAAAACGGAGTGAAAATTATAGAACCCGTGAAAGAAAAGTATCTTACAATTCAAATATTGAATTTTGCGGACGAGAGTCAAGCCGGATTGTTGGATTCCCTGAATAACCGGATTGCCAAGATGTTGAACGACAAAAAATACGTTAATCCGGTCAATCCCCAAAAGCCCGTCGATTTCGATTATATTATTTACATTAATGAAAACGGAAAAGTAGACAAGTTGGTTGTTTTGGAAAGTCCCTTACCCGAAATTGACCGTTTTGTAGCAAACCAAATTAAAGACTGGAATTTAGATGTATTATTTGAAGGGGAACCGGTAAAATCAAAATTCAACATGAAATTTTCGTATTTCAAAACCGGGAAGGGATATACACCGTTTCCAAGAACGAATTTAAAAGTATCAACACCGATACCCGACAGAACAGGAAGCCCGTATTTCATTGCCGCTGATAAAATGCCCCAACCGGTGGGCGGAATTGCGGCCATTCAAAAGAAAATAGTTTATCCCGAAGAGGCGAAAAGTTCGGGAGTTGAAGGCAGGGTATTCGTAAAAGCGTATATAAACGAAAAAGGAGAAGTCGATAGAGTGAAATTAATCAAAGGAATCGGAGGAGGCTGTGATGAAGCGGCAATGCAAGCAGTTAAAGAAACAAAATTTACACCGGCTTTGCAAAAAGGCAAACCGGTAAAAGTGCAAGTTTCGGTGCCTATTATTTTTAAGCTCGCTTCCAACGGAAATACCGGAAGTCAATCAAAGAAATAAGCCGGATAAATTAACCGCTGCCCCGTGGCGGCGGTTTTATTCCCACATACCGTACAACACAAGCCTTACCACTGTGATGACGGCTTTCGTTCAATTCTATAATTTCTTTGCTGAATTTCTCTATTTCCAAATCTTGAAAATCGGTGTAAACATCTTCCAAGGAATAAAGCAACTCGATATTGGGCGGTCCGCCGCTGCGGTATTTTAATTGATCTTTATCGAATACTTCTAGGATTATCCTGCCACCCGGTTTTAATGCAGCAATTGCTTTTGCATGCACTTCTTTTCTCAATTCTTCATGTAAATGTAAAAATATGATAACTACCAAATCGTAAGAACTTTCGGGCGGAGTGAAATCTTTCAGGTCGGCAACCGTGTAATTAATTTCAGCATTTTTCCGTTTTGCCAATGCAAGCGCTTTATGTTTTCCTGCGCGACTAAAATCGACCGCATCAACTTTCCAACCGAGCGTAGCGGCATAAACGGAGTTTCTCCCTTCGCCTTCGCCCAAAAACAAAGCCCGTCCCGGTTCAAGTTTATCTATTTCGGTCTTAAAAAATTCATTCGGTTCCGTGCCGTAGATATATTCATCTCCGGAAAACCGTTCATCCCAAAAATTTCCCATAGCAGTATGATTTGTTTAACTATAATTTTAAGATATGTAAAGAAAAGCAACAAAACAAAACGTAAAAAAATCAGTAACCGAATCCTTCACCGATAATTTCTTCTTCGTTAAAATCGCTAAGCAAATCTTCACGCATCAAGTTGTTATTTTCTATAATCTCCAAAGCAAGTTGTTTGTACGCCAAAGATATTTTGGCAGCCGGATATTTTAATATAACCGGAGTTTGGTAAAATGTCGAATCCTCGGCGGCTGTGTTTTTGGGAATTGCAGTTGTCAACATGTGATGTGGAAATAATTTGTAAAGCTGTTTTTTTACTTTTAAGGAAGCACGGGTATTAAATTCGTGCATGGTAAGCAAAATTCCTTCAACTTTTAATTTTTTGTTCGATGTTTCAGAAATTTTAGTAATGTGTTCAATCATTCTGGTTGCGGCATCAACGGAATATAAACTGGATTTAACGGGAATTAAAACCGAATCCGCCAAATTCAATACGTTGGCGGTCAACCCGGTTAAGTTAGGTGCACAATCGATTATTACAAAATCATAATCCGGAAACTTTGCCGGAAACAAATTCCGTAACAGAAACTGATCGAAGCTGATATCAGCCAAAAACAATTCCTCTTCAAACGAAATTTTTTTAAAAGGAATTATATCCAGGTTTTCAATTTCGGTGGAGTTTACGGATTCTTCAAATTTTGAAATGTAGTTTAGAATATCGTAAAGCGTACCTACGTTATCAAACCCGGTAATTCCGCAAGTAAGTGCAATTTGGTTCGATGTATCTGTATCGATAAGAAGAGTTCTTTTATTATTTTGTGCAAGGGCAAAAGCCAAATTTACGGCAGTAGTAGTTTTTCCCACACCGCCTTTGGGTGAGGAAACAGCAATAATTTTTCCCATCAAAAAACACCTTAGTGAACAAAATTCAGAAAATTAAACCGCAATTTAGTAAAATTTATCCACTTTTATACTGTATTTATAAAATTTTCCGTTCGAAATAAAATTCCAACGAAAAGCAAAAAGGAACAGAAATGTTTTAAGTTTGTTGAAATGTTGCGTATTTTTATTTATTGGATTTTCTTTTTCGGGAAATATAATGATTGATACTTCAAAAATAGTAGTAATCGGCGACCGCGTACTAATAAAACCGGAAGAGGATTTGGAAAAAACCAACAGCGGCTTATACTTGCCTCCCGGTGTAAAAGAGCGTGAAAAAGTTCAAGGTGGATACGTGATAAAAGTAGGACCCGGTTACCCGATTGCCAATCCGGTTGATGAAGACGAACCGTGGAAAGAAGATTCATCCCACAAATTCATCCCGCTCCAAGTTCAAGAAGGAGATTTTGCCCTTTACCTCAAACGTGAAGCAGTTGAAATAGAATTGGAGAATAACAAACTTGTCATTGTCCCCCAATCAGCCATATTAATGGTTCTGCGCGACGAAGATTTATTGAACTTCTAATCTTTTCAATTCTATAATTTTTAATAAATTATTTTTATATTTGCCACAATAATTTTTAACAACAAGGAAAAGATGGAAGAAAAATTCGAACAGTTTTTGCATGAAATTACTGAGAAGATTATACCGCTTACGAGAGATGCCCACATTGCATATTTCGATGCTTCGATAAGCGGTAAACCGGAAGATTACAAAAAAGCTTCCGATTTGGAATTGAAGCTGAGTAAAGTTTATTCAGATAGACACGCTTTCAATGAGCTTAAAAAATTCAAAGAAAAAAACGAAATAAACGACCTTTTTCTGAAGCGGCAACTCGATTTGCTTTACAATACTTTTCTTTCCCACCAAATGAACGAAGATTTGCTTGAAGAGATAATTAAACTTTCCACCAAGGTTGAAGAAAAATTCGCCACTTACCGCGCACCGTTAAACGGTGATACTTTAACCGAAAATCAAATCGATGAAATTCTGGAAAACTCGACCGATTCCAAACAACTTGAAGAAACTTGGCTTGCAAGCAAAAAAATAGGAGAAGAAATTTTTAATGATGTTTTGACTTTGGTGAAATTGCGCAACCGCGGTGCGCAAGAACTCGGGTTCCCAAATTATTTTGAAATGAGTCTGGAATTAAATGAACAAAACTCCGCCGGTATATTAAAAATTTTCGATTTACTCGATTCAAAAATCAGCGCCGAGTTTGAAAAAATAAAATCCACAATAGACGAGCATCTCTCGGCAAAATACAATGTGCCGGAAGAAAAATTAATGCCGTGGCATTATCAAGACAAGTTTTTTCAACTCGGACCCAAAATATACAATGTCGATTTGGATAAATTTTTTGAAGATAAAGATATCGTTGAACTTTCCAGGCAATATTTTAACGGATTGGATTTAAACATTGACGACATTTTAGCCAGAAGCGATTTGTATGAAAAAGAAGGAAAGTACCAACACGCATATTGCACCGATATTGACCGGAGCGGTGACGTGCGGATTTTATGTAACATAAAACCCAATTATAAATGGATGGGAACAATGCTGCATGAATTGGGTCACGCCGTGTACGATAAATATATTAATCCCGATTTACCATGGCTGCTCCGGACTCATTCACACATCTTCACCACCGAGGCAATTGCAATGTTGTTCGGAAGATTTGCGTCGAATCCCGAATGGTTAAAAGATATGTCGATTGTAACGGAAGATGAAATTGCACCTTTTGCCGATGATTGCATTGAATCACTAAGAACAGAACAAATCATCTTTTCACGTTGGGTACAGGTTGTTTTCCGGTTCGAACGGGAAATGTATGCCCGTCCGGATCAAGACCTGAATAAATTATGGTGGGAACTTGTAAGCAAATATCAGAAATTGCAAAAACCTGAAGGACGGAACAAACCGGATTGGGCTGCGAAAATTCATATATCGCTTTATCCGGCATATTATCATAATTATATGCTTGGTGAACTACTTGCCTCACAACTTTATTATTACATAAAAGATAAAGTATTAAATCAAACAGGTAAGAAAACCGTTAGTTTCGTTGGAGAAAAAGAAGTGGGGAACTACCTCAAAAACCTGTTCTTCAATTACGGCGCGGTTTATCCGTGGAACGAAATGATAAAAAAATCAACAGGGGAAGGATTGAATCCGGCTTATTACGCTACCCAGTTTGTTGAAAACGGTAAAGAGTGAACAAACTTCACTTTATTGTCTCCAAGCAAGAAGTTTGTCTTATTAATTCCTTTTCGGTTTGTACAAATGCGTTGTGTGTCCGAAAAACAATTCCGCCGATTCCATAACCGTTTCCGACAATGTCGGGTGAGGATGAATTGAAAGAGCAACATCTTTTGCCAAGGCAGCCATTTCCACGGCCAAAGTTCCTTCTGCAATTAACTCTCCGGCTCCGGGTCCAACAATGCCCATTCCCAAAACCCTGCCGCTGGCGGCATCAAAAATAAGTTTGGTCAGTCCGTCGTATCTGTCTAAAGTTGTAGCGCGCCCACTAGCCGCCCAAGGAAATTTGGTTACTTTATAATTAATTCCGCGTTCTTTGGCTTCGTTTTCGGTTACGCCTGTCCACGCAAGTTCCGGATCCGTAAAAACCACAGCGGGAATTGCCGCAGGTTCGAAAGCCACTTTTCTACCTAAAATTGCTTCAACTGCAACTTTACCCTCGGCGGATGCTTTATGAGCAAGCATAGCTCCACCCACAATATCACCGATTGCAAATACGGAGGGCTCATCCGTTTGTTGTTTTTCATCAACCACAACGAAACCGCGTTCATCGGTTTTTATTTTCGTATTTTCCAATCCCAAGCCGGCGGTAACCGTTCTTCTACCGACCGCAATAAGAACTTTATCGAATTTCTGTTCGGGTTCTTTTACATTCTCACCTTCGAAGTTTACCGAAACGCCGGTTTTTGTTTCGGTCATGTTTACAACTTTGGTATTAAGAAGAATTGTTTTGAATTTTTTTTGCAAGGATTTAGTTAGAACTTCAACCAAATCCGCGTCGGCACCGGGAAGTAGTTGCGGCATCATTTCCACAACCGTAATTTCACTGCCCAAAGCGGAATAGACCGAACCCATTTCAAGTCCGATGTAACCGCCACCCAAAATGAGCAATTTTTCCGGTATATTTTCCAATTCCAATGCTTCCCGTGAAGACATAATTTTACTTGAATTGACGGGAAATCCGGGAATTGTTGAAGGAACCGAGCCGGTTGCAAGTATTGCTTTTTCAAATTCAAGTTCTTCCGTTCCACCGGTAGCAAGTTCAATTGAAAGGGTATTGCCGTTTAAAAATGATGCTTTGCCTTGAATGTAATTTATCTTACGTTGTTTTACAAGCTGACCGAGTCCGCCGGTAAGTTTAGTAACAACCTTTTTTTTGAACTTTCTTAATTTATCCAAATTGATTTCCGGCTTACCGAAATCGACCCCCCATTTTTTAGCTTCTTGAGTTTCGTAAATCAATTTGGCAACATGCAACAATGCTTTCGAAGGAATACATCCTCGGTAAAGGCAAACTCCGCCCGGATTTTTTTCCATGTCGATCAATGTAACTTCCAATCCCAAATCCGCCGCATGGAACGCAGCTGCATATCCTCCGGGTCCGCCGCCAATTACAGCCAGCTGAACTTTTTTCATTTATTCTCCGTTAAAAATTACTTTTTATTTTCCAAAATATTTCACTTTCGGTTTTCCTTTTCACTTGCCGATACGCTTTTTATCACAAACACTTTTTGTATTCAAATTAACATTGTTATTAAAAATAGTTTTGAGCAAGAGTATGGCTATGAATAATGTTAAAATTTCAATCCAAAATCAGTAAAAACGGCTGTTCCAGGGCTTGAGCCACCCAACGTAAAAACCTTGCCGCATCGGCTCCGTCAATAATTCTGTGGTCGTACGACAAAGAAACAGGTAACATGAGTCGCGGAACAAATTCACCGTCTTTGAATACAGGTTCCATTTGTCCGCGCGAAACACCGAGAATAGCAACTTCGGGTGAATTAACAATCGGGGTAAAACCTGTACCGCCAATTCCGCCCAGGTTGCTGATTGTGAAGTTTCCGCCTTGCATGTCTTCAATTGTAATTTTTTTATCCCTTGCTTTTGCGGAAATCTCACTTAACTCAACGGAAAGTTCGATTACGCTTTTCTTATCCACATCTCTAATTACCGGAACAATCAATCCCCGGTCGGTATCCACAGCCACCCCGATGTTATAATATTTTTTATAAATAATTTCATTTTTGTGCATATCGATACTGGCGTTGAATTGAGGAAATTTTTTCAACGCGTAAGCGATAACTTTCAGAAGAATGGCTGTAACGGTAAGCTTTCCGCCTTTAGCTTCGGCGGTTTTGGCATATTGTTTTCTCAATTTTTCCAATCCGGTTATATCCGCTTTGTCGAACTGTGTAACATGCGGAATTGTAGCCCATGCATACGAAAGGTGTTCCGCTGTTTTCTTCCGTATGTTGCTCATTGGTTGAATATCGATTTCACCCCACTTGGAAAAATCGGGTAACGGTTCATGTTTAATTCCAACCGGGGCTCCGGTGCCTTGGGTTAAACTTTGGTTAATTCTTTTTGCGAATTTCTTTACATCATCAATGGAAATTCTTCCGCCGGGACCGGATCCAGGCACTTGGTTAATGTCAATTCCTATTTCACGGGCAAATCTTCTTACCGAAGGTGCTGCCGGAGCAATTTTTTCCGGCATTCCGGTACGTTTGGTAACAACCGGCGGAACGGATTTATTTTCTTCACCGCTTTGTACGGCAGGTTCTTCTTCAATTACCTTTCGGGATGTTTGTGTTTCCGGGGTTTGCATTGTTGTTTCCGGTTGTTCAACAGCTTTTTGCGTTTCCGTGGTTTCTATTAACATAATCACGTCGCCAATTTTAACCGTATCGCCGTCTTTTGCTTTAACTTCTTTCACTATTCCCGAAACTTCCGACGGAACTTCGATAGTGGCTTTATCGGTTTCAAGCTCGAATAAAACATCCCCTTCGTTTATTTTATCGCCGACTTTAACAAGAAATTTTACTATTTGCGCAGATTCGATATTCTCTCCCAAATCCGGAAGTTTGAATTCAATAATTCCACTTTGTACATGGGACTGAACTTTGGGTTTCTGCTCAACCGGTCCGGTTTCTTCCTTTGGTTCAGGTTTTGCCGGTATTTGTTTTTCTCCGGGTTCACTTTTATCCGCCGGAGATTCATCCCCAGCTTCGAGGGTAAAGATAACTTGACCGACTTTAGCGGTTTCACCTTCCTTGACAAGAACTTCCTTCACCACACCACTGTATTCCGACGGAACTTCAATAGTAGCTTTATCGGTTTCAATTTCGAGCACTATTTGATCAACTTCAACTTTATCTCCTGGTGAAACCGTGATTTTTACAATATCGGCGGTTTCTATATTTTCGCCCAATTCGGGCAATTTAAATTCTTTTATCATAATTTTTTCAATTCCTTATTTTACGAATTTAACGGATTCGGTTTTCCGGGATTGATTTTCAATTCTTTAATTGCTTTTTTCAAAGTTTCAGGTTTAAGTTTCTTCTCCTTAACCAACGAATACAAAGAAGCATAAGCAATATGTTTGGCATCCACTTCGAAGAAATCCCTCAAAGCTTCCCTGCTTTCACTTCTGCCGAAACCAAGCGTACCAAGTGTGTGCAGAGGTCCGGGCAACCATTTTGAAATAGCATCACCCAAAATTTGGACGTAATCGAGTGCCGCAACGAAAACGCCTCCTTCTCCTTTCGTTGCTTCGGCTATGAAGGGTGTTTTGGGTTTTGCACCGGGATTTAACATATTCCACCGTTCGGTATCAATTGCATCGTAGTGTAAATTTTTGTAACTGGTAACACTCCACACATCAACCGGAATGTTGAACTTTTCTTCCAAAATCTCACCGGCTTTTATAGCTTCGTTAAGAATTGCACCGCTTCCGAAGAGATGTACTTTGTTTTTGGTTGTTTTCTTCTTAGTCTTTTTGAATTTATAAATTCCTTTAAGTATGCCTTCTTTAACACCTTTCGGCATTTTTGGCATCGGATAGTTTTCGTTCATCACGGTTATGTAGTAGAAAAGGTCTTCTTGTTTTTCATACATTCTGTAAATTCCTTCGCGAACAATCACTGCCAATTCATACGCAAAAGCAGGATCGTATGCTTTAAGTGTTGGGATTGCATAAGCGTAGAGATGGCTTTGTCCGTCTTGATGTTGCAATCCTTCGCCGGCAAGTGTTGTTCTGCCTGCGGTTGCTCCGATTAAAAATCCTTTCACACGCATATCGGCAGCCGCCCATGCAAGGTCGCCTATTCTTTGAAATCCGAACATAGAATAAAAAGTGAAAAACGGAATTGTATTGATTCCACGTGTGGCGTATGCCGTTCCGGCTGCAATAAAAGAAGACATTGAACCGGCTTCGGTTATTCCTTCTTCCAAAATCTGACCGTCTTTAGCTTCGCGGTAATAGAGCAAGCTGTCTCTATCAACCGGTTCGTAAAGTTGTCCGCGGCTCGAATAAATTCCAACTTGTCTGAACAATGCTTCCATTCCGAATGTTCTGGCTTCATCGGGAACAATGGGAACAATTAATTTTCCAATATCCCTGTCTTTCAAAAGTTTTGTTAGCATTCTAACGTAAACCATTGTAGTTGAAACTCCCCGTTCGCCGGTACCTTCGTAAAATTCTTTAAATAAATCTTCCGAAGGTGTGTGAACCGGTTGCGCCGCAACATGTCTTTTGGGAATGTAGCCGCCAAGTTCTTTTCGGCGCTTTTTAAGATAAATTATTTCTGGACTGTCTTCGGCGGGGCGGTAGAAAGGAGCTTTGGCAATTTCATCATCGGAAATAGGAATTCCAAATCTTGTTCTGAATTCCCTTAATTCTTCTTCGTTCAGTTTTTTCTGGGAGTGAGTAATATTTTTTCCTTCCCCGGCTTCACCCAAGCCGTAGCCTTTAACGGTTTTGGCAATAATAACGGTCGGTTTGCCTTTTGTTTCCATTGCGGCTTTGAATGCGGCGTAAACTTTTTCGGGGTCGTGCCCGCCGCGTTTCATTTTTTCGAGGGTTTCATCGCTGTAATTTTCGACCAATTTAAGCAGTTCGGGATATTTACCGAAGAAATGTTTTCTGATGTAAGCGCCGTCTTCAACAATATATTTTTGCGATTCACCGTCAACAATTTCGTTCATCCGTTTAACCAGCAATCCGGTTTTGTCTTGTTCCAAAAGAGGGTCCCAATCGCTTCCCCAAATCACTTTGATTACATTCCATCCGGCGCCACGGAAAACCGCTTCGAGTTCTTGAATTATTTTTCCGTTTCCTCTTACGGGTCCATCCAAACGTTGCAGGTTGGCATTAATTACAAAAATCAAATTATCCAAGTTTTCCCGCGCTGCCAACGAAATTGCACCGAGTGTTTCGGGTTCGTCGGTTTCACCATCGCCCAAGAAAGCCCAGACTTTGGCATCGCTGGGTTTTTTTAAACCACGGTTTTCCAAATACCTGTTGAACCGTGCTTGGTATATTGCCATTATTGGTCCCAATCCCATTGACACGGTAGGAAACTCCCAAAAATTAGGCATCAACCAAGGGTGGGGATATGAGGAAAGTCCTCCGCCTTTTCTTAATTCCCTTCTGAAATTTCTAAGCTGTTCAACGGAAATTCTACCTTCGAGGAATGCTCGGGCGTAAATTCCCGGTGCAGCGTGACCTTGGAAATAAACTATATCACCTTCAAAGTTATGGTCTTTGCCTCTGAAAAAGTGATTAAACCCGATTTCGTACAAAGTTGCAGCAGAGGCAAAAGTTGAAATGTGCCCGCCGATTCCCGGTTCTTCTTTGTTTGCCCTTACCACCATTGCCATTGCGTTCCATCTTACCAAACTCTTTATTCTCCGCTCGATTTCGCGCCCGCCGGGAAATTTCGGTTGTTTTTCTTTCGGAATTGTGTTAATGTATGGTGTATTTGCAGTAAACGGAAGTTCGACGCCTGCTTCGTATGCGTAATTATCCAGTTCATGCAATAGTTCTCTTACTCTCCCGGGTCCTCCGGTTCTCAAAACGTATTCAAGAGACTCGAGCCATTCCCGGGTTTCTTGTTCTTTTATTTCTTCCGCTTCGTTTTTTAATGTATCGCTCATAAAAATTATTTCCCTTATTATGTTTTAATAAGATGCCATGTACTTTTTATTTCGAATAGCAAAGTTACGAAATTTAGTGCAAAAAAGTTCAACGGAGGTATTCCCATACCTCAAAATACAAGAACATTCTCGCAATGTTTATCATTTACTTTACAGTGCACCGAGTTCTTTCAACAAATTTTTTGCACCGCTAACTTTTTGGGTTACCCATAAAATATAGCGGATATCAACTCCAATCGACCGGCTGTAATCGTCGTTCCATGCGAAATCGTTTATAGTAGCTTCAAATGCCCTGTCGAAGTTCAATCCGATAAGTTCTCCGTAAGCGTTCATAATCGGACTTCCGGAATTTCCACCGGTTGTATCTGTGTTATACAGAATATTTACCGGAACACCTTCTACCGTTCTGTTATAAAATTTACCGAAATCTTTTGAATCGAACAGTTCGCGGATTTTCTGTGGGATTGTATATTCCCCGCCCAAATAACTTTTCTCAATTATTCCTTTGATTGTTGTAACCGGCGAATAATACACGGCATCGGCAGGGGAATAGCCTTTTATTCTACCGTAAGTTAAACGCAAGGTTCCGTTTGCATCGGGAATAAAGCTTTTCTTTTTCCAAATTCTTTTTATTTCAATTAACTTTGCCGAAAGCGGTGTAAGCGCACCGTTTGTTTTTTCCCTTTCATTATTAATTTTTTTACTTTGAATTTTTAATTCTTTAAAAAAGGCGTACGGTTGCACGGAAAAATCAATTTCTCCCGCATCATTCAATAACTTTAAATACCTTTCTTTATCAAAAATTCCCTGTTTCATTATTACATTATCCACAAATGCCGGTATTGCGGAAATATTTTTACCGCCCCCGGTTAATTTTTCCACAGCATCAATTTTGGAGGTGGACTTAAAGCTCAATGCGTCGGTAAACATTTTGATGAGAAACCGTCGTTCAAATTCTTTGTTTAACCCGGAAAACAATCCGTCAATTTTTTTCATCAGTTTGTCTTTGTTTTCTTCTTTGTATGTTTCTTTTTTCTCTTCTTCCGGCTTTTTACTCTCTTCGGAATATTCGAAAATCATGTTTATCAAATTTCTTGTAACCGAAAACCTGTTGAATACCCTGAACCATAAATCGGCTTGGGCTATTTGAAACATTTTGTTATAAACAATATCTATGTCGTATAGAATACTGCCGTACTGTGCTTTGAGCCCGGGATTCGAATCGATAAATTTTTGCAAGCCGGTTTCTTCCTTTTTCTTGTTGGCAATTATGGGAATTCTTTTTAAGCCGAGCAATTTTCCTTTGTAATTTTTCATAGTGTTGGACAGCCGTTTAACCGGAGTGGCGAACTTCAGTTCCAACTCAGGGTTGCCCGCGCCGATTTCTTCCATTTGTTTAATCATCCATTCAAATATTTGCGCAATGTATGGCAATTGGTAATTGTTTTGATATTCAAGAAATTGGGAGGGACGGTTCCTGTAGGTTCTGCCTGGGTAACCGAGAATAAAAACGAAATCACCCTCTTTCACTCCGTTCGGATTAATTTTCAGAAACCGTTTCGGTTTATACGGAACATTTTCAGCGGAATATCCGGCTGCACTGCCATCCGGTGCAACGTAAGCACGTAAAAAAGCAAAATCGCCGCTATGACGCGGCCATATCCAATTATCCGTTTCGCCGCCAAACTCCCCGATTGTTCTGGGCGGCGCAAAAACCAAACGTACGTCTTTAATCACCCGGTACTTAAACAAAACATAGGTTTTGCCTTTGAACATTTCGGAAACTTGACCGATTATCGATTCATCCCCGGAAGAGGCTGCCTTACCTATTTCTTCCATCTTTTCCGATATGATCTTCGAACGTTCCGCCAAATCGTCAACGCCTTCTATTGCCGAGAGAATTTGATCCGACACATCTTCGTATGATTCAGTAATTCTGCAGGTGTAACCTTCGGCAGGAATCTCATCTTCCCGCTTGTCGGCCAGAAATCCGTTTTCCAAGTAGTTGTTTCCGGGAGTACTTGCTTTATTTAATGCACGAAAAGCACAATGATGATTTGTTAAGATTAATCCCTCTTCCGAAACAAATGAACCGGTACAACCACCGACTTTAACCAAAGCATCAACCAAACTTACTCCGTCCGGATTGTAAATTTCCTTTTTATCTATCTTGAGTCCTGCTTCTTTCAACCTTAATTTATGAATTTCACTCAGCGGATACATTCCTTCTTCCGGAGAAGAAGGCAACATTCCAAGCGACAAAACAAGAAATAAAAACGAAACAATTATAAAATTTAACTTTTTATTAAACTGCATTTTAATCTCCTTAAAATTAAATTTTGAGCTTGACATTCCGACAATTTCCTATTGTTTTGTAAAAATTAAATATACAAAATGAAGCACAAGTAGTAAACTAAGCCGAATTATTGCTAAATTTGTATAGTTGGCAAAAATTTAATCTTAAAGATTACGGAGTTTGAATGAAAACAAACAATAATAACGTTAAAGAAATTAACAAATTAATTAAGGAATACTCGACCGGATTCGATTACAACGTAAAGGAAACCGCCATAATTTTAGCTGCCGGTCACGGAAAGCGAATAAAATCCCAAACATCAAAAATGCTCCATAAAATTTGGGAAGTCCCAACCGTGGAGCGGGTTGTGAATGCATGCAGCAAAGGCTTAAAAAAATTAAACACAATCATTGTTGTGGGAATTAAAGCGGAAGATGTAATTAAAGTTATCGGAAAAAGAAAAAACACGGTTTTTGCATATCAACAAGTACAAAACGGAACCGGTCATGCCGTTCAAGAAGCGTTAAAAAACATCAGGAAAAAATATGATGGCAATATCTATGTTCTTCCGGGCGACATGGGATTGATTAACGATAAAACTATGCGAATGTTCAAAAACAAATTTGTTAAATCGAACGCCGATTTGATGGTGTTGACCGGCTTGTACAGCGGAAATCCGGAAAACAATTATTACGGGAGAATAATCAGAGTAAAAAAAGAAGATATAAACGGAAACCCTTCGGGAAAAGATTACGGTAAAGTAATTGAAATCAAAGAGTACAAAGACATTTTGTCGATTAAAGACAATGAATTATACACCGTTAATTTCAACGGCAAAAAATACGGGTTTACAAAAGAAGAGCTAATAAACAACAACGAGTTCAACTCCGGTGTTTTTGCATTTAAATACAAACCGTTAAAAAGATTAATAAATAAACTAGAAAATAAAAATGTTCAAAAAGAAATTTATATTACAGACTTGATTAGTGTTTTCAACAAAAACGGTTTAACCGTAAGAGCTGTGAGTCCGGAACAACAATATGTTATTATGGGCTTCAACAACAAATCCGTTTTAAAGCAAATGGAAAACATTGCCCGCAAAATGATGTATGACAGAATTAAAGATATAGTACAGATTGACGATCCGGATGATTTTTTTATTGACGAATCGGTAATTGACGAAATAATAAAAGCCGATAAGAAAGGTAAACCCCTCGATTTGAAAGTGGGAAAAGGCGTATACATTGGAAAAGGAGTTAAGCTGAATTACAATTTAACTCTGAAAAAAAACGTTTGTGTTCAGGGAAATGTGATATTCGGTAAAAATGTTACCGTTTGGGAAAATGCCCATTTGTCCTGCTTTCCCAATCAAAAATTTATAATCGGCGATAATGTGGAAATTTTATGGGGTGATATAATTAAAGGAAATATTGTAATTGGAGAAAATTCCCGCATCGAATCTAGTGTAAATATGACGGGTTCGGACGAATTCCCGCTAAGAATTGGCAAGAACGTAACGATAAAAGGCACCAGTTATTTATTCGGTACAATAGTTGACGACGATATTTTTATTGAACACAGCGTTTTAATAAAGAAAAAAGTGGATAAGTTGATTAAGAAAAACGGGGAGATTCAGGAAATCAGATTTTTCCTTCCGATGCCTGCCGGAATTGATGCGATAGAAAGTTTGGAAGATTGCAACAAAAAAAACGGAGCAAAATAATTTTGCCCCGTTTTAATCTGACGTAAAATTTAATTCGAATTAGTTTTTGGCAGCAAGCGAATTAACATATTTTGTTAATCTCGCTTTTTTTCTTGCGGCAGTATTTTTGTGTAACCTGCCTTTGCTAACGGCTTTATCGATAACGGAAACAGCCGTTTTCAAATTTTTTTCGGCTTCTTCGATTTTTTCCGTCGTTAAAACTTTTTTCATTTCCGTTTTAATTCTGGAAAGTGTCGCTTTATTTCGCAGTCTTCTTTTCTCGCTTGTTCTAATTCTTTTTTTTGCCGATGCGTGATTCGCCATTATTATTCCTTCTTTTTTTTAGAACCACAAATTTAACATCATTTTCCTAATATTTCAAATAAAATTTTATACCCGCCGTAAAGATTTACTACACTTTTTTCAGTTCGGTGTTAATATTTATTCGAACGGTATCTCCAACAACTGCGCCACCTAATTCCATTAATTTATTCCACTTTAAACCGAAATCGAAGCGGTTAATTGCACCCGTAATTTTAAAACCGGCTCTTGTATTTCCCCACGGATCTTTAATAGTACCGTTGTGAATTACATCGAGAGTAACTTCTTTGGTTATGCCGCGAATAGTTAAATCGCCAACCATTTTATATTTGTTTTCGCCTGTTTTGGTAAACGACTTGCTTTTGAATGTAAGTTTGGGAAATTTCTCCGCATTGAAAAAGTCATCCGACCTAAGATGTTTATCTCTTTTTTTGTTTTCGGTATTTATGCTGTTAACGTCAGCCCAAAATTCAACTTGTGCATTTTCAAAATCGTCCCCGTTTGTAATAATTTTTCCGCCGAACTTTTTGAAATTTCCTTCCACTTCGGTAATTACCAAATGTGTTACACTGAAGCCGATGTTTGTGTGGGCTTTATCGAATTTCCACTTTGTTTGTGCCGAAACAATTGACAGAGTTAATAAAAAAACAATTAATACAAGTTTTATGTTTTTCATTTTGATTATCTCCTTTTTCAACTTGGGGTAAACCTTTCTATTTCTCTGTAATTTTTGAAAATAAGTTTACAGTAGAGCAAAACTACAGGTAAGATAACCAAAATAATATAAAAAAATGGGGGCAAAAATGCCCCCATTCCGTTTGAATTAATTTTAGAGGTTTAGTTTCAAGCGTGTGTAAATATATCTTCCGTTATATCCGGATGGTGTAAAGTTGCTATAAGGGAAAATCCCGTTAAAACTGTTTCTCTTAAGATTTTTGTCGGGATAAGCATCAAAAATATTGTTAACACCAACGGCTAATGTTAATTGTTGCATTAACTCATATGCAAAATCGATATTTGCATGCCAAACCGTTCCGAAAGTTTGATCCCTTGCAGGATCTTGATTATATGAAGTAAATTCTCCGTATCTATGAACCCTGAGAGTTGTGTTAAACTTATCGTAAGCATAACTGACTGCAAAATCCCAAGAAGAGAGAGGTTGCCCTTTTTCGATTCTGCCTTGCTCAACTCTTCCCAACAAAGGAATATCGGTAATTTGTTTGAGTTCTTGCGGAGTTTGAATTTCGTCTTTATTTGTAATTTCGGTTTTATTGAAATTCATAGCAACAATGAATTTCAAACTTGATTTTTGATTCAGGCGGATACCGTATTTAGCCGTGACATCCAGTCCCAAAGTTTTTGTATCAACGGCATTGGTAAAATATCTACCGCCGGTTGCATTAATTCCGCGTGCTTGCAAGAAATTCGGGATGTCGCCGCCTCTGAAGTTTTCGGAAAGAACGATGCGGTCGGCCAAAGTTATCATGTATCCGTCAACAGTTAAATCGAAATTTTCTTGCGAGACGGTAAAACCGGCACTAATGTTAACCGAAGTTTCGGCTTTCAGCGGTTTTGCTCCCAATGCTTTTGCTACGTCGGTGTTTACCGGGAAAGTTCCCACTTCGAATGGAACGCCGCCAATAAAGTTTGTAGCAATGGAAGAGAAAAACGCTTGGGATAAAGACGGCGCTCTGAAACCGTTACTTACGGCGCCTCTGAATGCGAACCCTTTTGCAAATTCGTAACGGGTTGCAAACTTACCTGCAAAAGCCGAGCCGAAATCGCTGTAGTTTTCATATCTTCCGGCAACGCTTACCGTCCAGTTTTTAACAACATTGTTTTCCAAGTCAACGTAAAAACCGAAATTGGTTCTGCTTTCGTTCTGTTCGTTCTTCGGGGAAAATCCCGGGAACACTTGTGAGCCGACCGGAGCGGGTTGACCGGCATTCGGTCCGTCTAAAATAGGAACTCCTCCGTTTTCGTACGACATCGGTTCGCCGGCAACTATTTGATAATTTTCCCAACGGAATTCGGCACCAACAGCAACCGTTAGCGGTTCCGCCGTTCCGATATCGTAAGTTCTTAAAAAGTCTGCCGTGGTTACAGCTTGAGATGCTTTAAGGCTGCCATCGTCGAAACTTGTTTTGCTTTGTGTACCGAACGAAGCGTTAAGTGTGTTGAAAGTGTTAAAATTAAATGTGTTTGTGCCGAATGTTTGTGCAAAATCGTAAGACCACTTACCGAAATTTCCTTTTAATCCGGCAACGATAGAACCGTCGTAAATTTTCGGTGAAATTTTTGGCAGGAAACCATCGGGATAAATTGCCCGGACGTTTCTGTTATCGAGCGATCTTCTGTAATACCCGCCGGCAAAACCGGTTCTGTAAGTATATCCACCGAATGCGTAAAAATTAAGATTTTCCTTAATCGGAATATCGGTGTTCAAAAATACGCCCATATCAATCGTACGGGAATCGCCCCAATGATGATTCAATCTGTTAAAAGTTGCTTCTCTCGGATCGGGTGTGTTGTTTGTGGTTGCCCAATCGATATTAAAATATTGCTGTCTCGGATCCAATCCGGCTCTATTTGTACCGTTGTGGTTAACATAAACACCGCTAACGTATAAAATACCGCCGTTGCCAACATTCAAACCGTAACCGACATTTACATCGGTGGAAAAGCCGTCGGTAATGTTTACATCTTCAACTTTGCCGTCCCAACTGTAAGAGGAAGCATCTTCACCGGCAATGTTATATTCATCTTCGCCATATCCTCTTTTTTGAGTTGTAACATATTCGCCGGCTGTTACCGAAACATCCAAGCCTACTTTCTTTTTCAATATAATGTTAATTACTCCTGCGATGGCATCGGAACCGTATTGAGCGGAGGCTCCGTCTCTCAGCACTTCAATTTTTTCAATTGCACCTACCGGAATTGCGTTCAAATCGACTCCAGAAGAACCTCGGCCTATTGAACCGTTAACGTGGATAAGAGCACTTTGGTGTCTTCTTTTACCGTTAATAAGAACCAAAACGTGATCGGGGTTCATTCCTCTGATTGCCGCTGGGCGTACTTCATCGGAACCGTCGGTAATTGTATTTTGCGGTTGATTGAAAGAAGGAACTAACATTTTTAACAATTGTGTGGTTTGTGTTGCGCCGGTTTGCTCAATTGCTTTTTCGGTTAAAACATCAACTGGTACGGGTGAATTAACCACGGTTCTGTTTGTACGTCTTGTACCCAAAACAACAACTTCACCTGTTCCTATTAAATCGGATTCCAATTTGAAGTCAAGTACAACGGTTTTCCCCGGTGTAACCGTTACTTGCTCGGTGGCGGCTTTGTAACTTACAAAGCTTGCTTGAATAGTATACTTTCCGGGTTTTAATTTTAAAGAATATTCTCCGGAAGTATTTGTTGCCGCACCTATTTGAGTTCCGACTACCGTAACATTTGCTCCTAGCAGCGGCTCTCCTGTGCTTGCATCGGTAACGGTACCTTTGATTTTTCCCATGTTTTGTGAAAGCACGGGTGAATTTACCGTTAGAAAAACAAGTAGAAGTAAGGTAAATGTAATCGTATTAATTTTGGAAATACGATTTAGAAATAGATCGGTTTTACTCATGGGTCCCTCTTTTTTTGTGAATGATTTATGTGAGTTATAAAATTCTTATTATGGACCGGATTTCCGTAAAAATGAAAGCGGATAGAGCGTCTATTTTTTCCAAAATAACATTTTTTATATAATAAATCAATCGGATAACTCTTAAATGATCTTTTGAGGAATCCGTAAAAAAAGGTGATAAATCCGAAAAAAAATTAAACGGAAACGGTTAAGATTTAATTTATATCATAAATTAATAACCAGCGGCTTTGCCTCTACCCCGCGGATCGGTTGCGCCATATACTACCCCGGTATCCGTATCAATCAGTATTCCCTGCGCCCTGCCGATGATGCGGAAAGAAGGATACATTTCAGCAAATTTGTATCCCATTTTTTCCAGATTCGCTTTAACATCATCCACAACGGCAAAGCGTTCCGTAAAAATTTTATCGGGGAACCATTGGTGATGAATTCTGGGCGCACTGATAGCTTCTTGAATATCCATCCCGAAATCAATAACGTTCATTATTACCTGCAATACCACTGTAATTATTGTTGAACCTCCGGGTGAGCCGACAATAATGAACGGTTTGTTATCTTTTAAAACAATTGTGGGAGTCATCGAGCTAAGCATTCTTTTTTCCGGTTGAATTGAATTGGCTTCGCTTCCAAGTAAACCGAATTGGTTGGGAACTCCAGGTTTTGCACTGAAATCATCCATTTCATTATTTAAAAGAAAGCCGGCGCCCGCTACAACCACTTTCGAACCGTATGCCGAATTTATGGTTGTTGTTACACTTACAGCATTCCCGCACTTATCGTAAACGGAGTAGTGTGTTGTTTCCGTGCTCTCAATAAATTCAGCAGGATTGCCGTGCTTTATTTGTTTCGACGGTGTTGCGGTATCCGCAATAGAATTGTATATCTTTTTAGCGTAATCTTTGGAAAGAAGCATTTTCCGGGGCACCGGATAAAAATCTTCATCGCCCAAATGGACGGTTCTATCGGCGTATGTGTATTTCATTGCTTCAACCAGCCTGTGAATATGTTTGCTGCTTCCCCAGTCGTTACGCTCAATTTTATAATTTTCCAAAATATTTAATAATTCAACCAGGGCAATTCCACCGGAGCTTGGCGGAGGCATGGAAACAATTTCATATCCGCGGTAAGTGCCGGTTATGGGCTTCCTTTCCACGGGTTTATATTTCAGCAAATCTTCTTTGGTGATGTATCCGCCCATTTCTTTCATTTGTTTGATTAATAATTCGGCTACTTTGCCCTTGTAAAATCCGTTGCGACCATGATCACGTATTTGTTCTAACGTCCAAGCCAAATCGGGCTGTTTGAATAAATCACCCGCTTCGTAAGGCACACCGTCTTTTGTAAATTTTTTGAAAGACGACGGATATTTTTTAAAATCATTCAAATGATTTTTGAATGATTCCGCCATACTTTCATCCAACACAAAACCGTTTTTCGCCAAATCTATTGCAGGCTGAATTACCCTTGCCAAAGGTAAACTACCGTATTTTTCAAGCGCGTAAATCAGTCCGGCAACACTTCCCGGTACTCCGGCAGATGTTACGCCTTCTTGACTAAGTTCCGGTACAAAATTTCCATTCTCATCCAAATACATATCGCGGAATGCTTTTAACGGCGCTTTTTCCCGGTAATCTATCGTTATGTTTTTTCCGTCTTTTAAGTGAATAACCATAAATCCACCGCCGCCCAAATTACCTGCATACGGATACGTAACCGCAAGCGCAAACCCAACGGCAACTGCCGCATCAACAGAATTTCCGCCGTCTTTCAATATCTTTACGCCAACATCCGACGCCAAAGGACTTGCGGTTACAACCATTCCGTTTTTAGCTTTAACGGGTTGAAATGATTTCCCGGTGATATTAATTGATATAATTGAAATTATAATTATTATAGTCTTGATTTGATATAAATATTTGTTCATAATTCTAAAATATTATTTTTAGTAAAAAATTAAATATTTCTAAGTGATTCAAAAAATATTGGAATTATAAAAAGTCTCTGTAATTCCGATAATATATATATGTAAATTTAGGGTCAAATAAATTATAACGGAAAAAAACGAATATCATCTAAAATGAAAAGTAAAGAGAACCGTATTATTCGCTCCAGACTAAATGAGATTAACTTTACTACCATTAAAAAATTAGTCGGAAACCTCAATATACCCGTTATAATTTTTTCCTCCTCACACCAAATTATTTATGTTAATCCTGTTTTTACAAAAACCTTTGGTTACAAGCTTTCGGATATTTCTAATTTAAGTAATTTTTTAACAAAATCCATTAACAATTCCAAGTTAAGTAAAAAGATCGAGAAAGAATGGAAAGAAAGCTTAAAAGTAGCCGGAAAGAAAAAAAAGACCATCGGTAATTTCCCCTTTATCTTAAAAAACGGAAATGTTTTTGAGTTTGCAGCAAAAGTGCTGGCAGCTACGCCCGATTTTTACATCATCGCTTTTGAGAAAAAAGACAAGAAGGCAAAAAATAGCTACAAAAATAATACTTTGAGCCTGGAAAAATACCGTGAATTTTTTCATTCCGCCGGTGATGCCTTGTTTCTTTTAAAAGATAACAAATTCATCGAATGCAATTCTAAAACATTGCAACTCTTCAAGTGTAAAAAAGAACAAATTTTAAATCATACACCCTATGAATTTTCGCCGCCTTTTCAACCCGGCGGAGAAAGCTCGAAAGAAAAAGCCGAAAAACTAATCGCGTTGGCATATAAAAAGAAAGGAATTATTTTTGAGTGGGTTCACCAAACTGCCAACGGTGAATCTTTTTTCGCCGAAGTAAATTTATCACCGATTAAATTCGATTCCGGCGAACTTTTGCAAGCAATAGTCCGGGATATTTCAAGCAGAAAAAAAGCTGAAGCACAACTCAAAAAAAGAATAGAGCTGGAAAATCTATTAACATCCATTTCTGCCGGATTCGTTAATGTAAAACGGGAAAACTTTGATAACGAAATATTAAAATCGTTTGAAAAAATAGGAAGTTCCCTCAATTTCGATGCATGTTTTTTATTTGAGTTTTCCGGAGATTATTCATCCTTTTCCTGCAAAATCCATTGGAACAGATTCGGAATTAAAGGTTTGGAAAAACAACTGCAAAATGTTTCGATTAAATACAGAAAATGGTGGTGGCGAAGAATCAAAAAATTGGAACCTGTGGTACTTCACTCGCTGGATCAAATACCGCCATCGGAAAAAGCCTGGCGCGAAGAGTTGGAAAGTCTTAATATTAAATCCCTTATTAATATTCCCATCGTAAGGGAAAACCAACTTACCGGTTTTATGGGATTCGTTACCCGGGATAAAATTTTACAAATGGAAGAAAACATTCTACCGGCTCTTAAAATTTTCGGGGAAACAATAGCAAATTCCCTTCAAAGGCATAAAATTGAAGAAGAACTAAGGGAAAGCGAAGAGCGCTTCAGAAGTCTGTACGAAAATGCAAAGGTGGGAATTTACCGCAGCACGATGGACGGCAAATTTATAATGGCAAATCCCGCCCTCGTTAAAATGTTCGGATGTGATTCATTCGAGGAAATATCAAAGTATAATATTCCCGAAGTTTTCTATGTAAGTGCAAAGGACAGAAACAAACTTATTAAATTGGCAAAAGAAAAAGGTGAAATCGACGGTTTTGAAACTTTAATTAGAACCCGCAAAGGCAATATAATTAACGTTCGCGTGTACGGGCGTATTTTAGAAGACAAATCAACACAAAAAAAATATTTGGAAGGAATTGTTGAAGACATAACCGAAAAAAAAGAAGCGGAGAAAGCATTAATAGATGCAAAAGAAAGAGCCGAAAAATCCGATAAATTAAAATCCGAATTCCTCGCCCAAATGAGTCATGAAATCAGAACTCCAATTAATACAATTTTAAGTTTTTCCAGTCTTCTTAAAAGCGAATTATACAATTTGGTTTCCGATGATTTGAAACAATCTTTCTCTTTAATGGAAAGAGCCGGTAAACGAATTACAAGAACAATCGACTTGATATTGAACATGTCGGAACTGCAAACCGGTACATACGAACCAAACAAGAATACGTTCAATTTATTTTCCCGTGTAATTAAACCTCTGTTTTTAGAATACAGGGCTATGGCGAAAGCAAAAGGCGTGGATATAATACTGAAAAAATCGAACGGTTCATACAATATTTATGCAGATGAATATACCGTTAGCCAAATTATTAATAACCTGCTCGATAATGCGGTAAAGTATACCGAAAAAGGAAAAATTACAATCAAACTTGGAAAAAACAGAGCCAAGGATATTTTTGTGGAAATAATTGACACGGGTATTGGCATTTCAAAAGAATATTTACCTAACTTATTTACGCCTTTCTCTCAAGAGGAACAGGGTTATACAAGAAAATTCGAAGGGAACGGCTTGGGCTTGGCGCTTGTAAAAAAATACTGTGAAATCAATAATGCGGAAATAAAAGTTCAAAGCTTTAAAGGTAAAGGAACAAAATTCAAAATAGTTTTTGCACGTTAAACATTTTTGTGAAGTCACCGACTTTTCCGAAACTCGATAATATTTGTTATTTTTCCACCTCATAAAATAATTCAGGTTAAAAATGAAAGTAGTAATAGTTGCAATTTTAGTATATATGATAAATATCCCGTTCGGAATATGGCGGGCTAAACAAGAAAAGAAATCCCCGAAATGGTTTTTGGCCATACACCTTCCCATACCGGTTGTAATTTTCCTTAGAATTTATTCGGGAATGGGTTTTCAATTGTGGACTTATCCCGTTTTAGTCGGAGCGTTTTTTTTAGGGCAATATACAGGCGGAAAGATTGGTGCCCGCAAAGGCTCCACTGTAAAATCCGGATAATCTAAAATCCGGACAGATATCCCAAAAACCCGAGCACCAAACCGGCAATTACGTTAATTAATTTCAGAACCACAAAACTCTTTTTGGAAACGGCAAGCAAAGGAAGTGTTCCGTGTCCGTCTTGAACAATGGAACTTGCCAAAAGAATACTGAATGGAATCGAACCGTTTGCAAACAGAGTAACAAAAATCAAATGTGGGCCTGATTCCGGTATAATTCCAATCAATACGGCTAAAAGCAAAACCGTTATGTAATTCGCTTGAATCCAGGCTTCCAAATCGAGAAAAGATTCCAAAATGTGAATTACCAATAACGCACCGAAAGTCCACAGAAATATTCTCAGCAAATGTTTTTTTAACACATGTTGCCAAAGATGTTTTTCCAAAAAATGATCGGGTACGGTTACAACTATAAACAAAGCAAGCAGGTTCGAAACGAGAAGTGTAATTTTAACCCAGTTCCAGCCGCCGTGTTCGGCTGTGTTGCTAAACAAAATAAACAGAAAAATAACAAGAACCCCCATTAACAATGCGCGCGGGAAAGACATATTTTTCAATTGATGAATAATTCTGTTACCGGGATAACATTCACAATATTCTTCATTGTGAATTTCAAAACCGTGAACCTCGCTAGTTAAAAGTTTTGTGCCACCTTTGTAAAATTTGTCGGTCAACACACCCGCAACAAATCCCACTGCGGAAATGATTACGGTTAAATAAGCCGCCTTTAACGGAAACATTGAAAACATAACATAAGCTTCATCGCCGCTAGTGGCAATCATTGTGGCAACCAACGCTCCGAAAGAAACAACCTCGTGAGAATAAAGCGAAACAACTGTAAACGACCCCAAACAACCAGGCACCGCTCCCAATATTACACCCAACAAATACTGTCCGTACTTACTTTCACTCAATTCCTTTTGCCATTTGCCGTGTGTTAAAACATTAACGTATTCTACCAGCAACATCATGGCAAAAACAAAACCGGTGATCGTTAAAGCATGGGCGAGTATTTCAATAATACTTTTCATAAACGCAAATTAATAAATTTTTTTACATTAGATGTGATTTCCCGTGTGCGGATTCCGGTTTTTGCAAAAACAAAATGATTCCCCAACCTTTACACGGCAAGGTTACCACCGCTTAATCACGCGCTGAAAAGTTGTTTTGGAATTTTACATCCCTTGCTGCATCATGTGGGAACCGATAAAAACGGAACTCGTAATAGCACCGATAACCATATAAACAACAATGGTCACAACAATTATGGCAATGAAATATCCAATCATTCTGTCTTGCGGAACTTCCTTAACGGTTCTCAAACCGGTGTATAAAAGATACAATCCGTAAATTCCGGCAAGCATTGTAATAAAACCGAGCACAGGAATAATTTTGAATATTCCACCGACCCAAGAAGCCGTAGAGGAATAAACCGCAACCTTCATGGATTGAACAAGGTCTTTTTGTGTTCCGAAGGTAGGAGCAAGCCAATCGATGATATAACCCACCAAATAAACGCCTGCCAAACCCAAAATATAAGAGAGAACGGCATGACCAATTCCCGGTCCAACAGGCATTCTGAATGAACCGAGCCCTATATTCATTCCGAATACACTGAAACCGATAAACCCGGCTACGGCAGGAATAGCGGCTAAGATAACCGCATATTTCGTGAACAACTCCTGGACGGTTGCCGATTCGTTTTTTACCGTTTCCCATTCGGACTTCGGATTTAACAAAATCCCTTTCGCACGTGAAATTATATCCATTTGTAACCCCGCTGGTTTGTTGACAAGAATATTTGTTTATGCTGATTAATCAACCGGATAGAAATCAAAACGAATATATTAAAATCTTCTCCAATTTGTCAAAAAGTTTCCCGTTTTTTTGCACAATACTTTTATATGTTTACAATATAGTTTTAATTAATCGAAGGAAATGAACATGAAAAAATATTTTGCATTTTTGCTTCTTCCCATGCTGCTTTTATTCTCTTGTGGAAAAAGTAAATCACAAGAAGCTAATATTCCAAACGGAACCCATAAAATTAAAGTAGTTGAGTTTACGAATGCCGCCGGCTATACTTACATCCTCGGTTCCGAAAACGGAAAAGAATATTGGATTGCAACAAGAGAAACTCCCGTTGAAAAAGGAGAAGTGCTTTATTTTACCGAAGCAATGGAAATGAAAAATTTCAAAAGTAAATCGCTCAACAAAACATTCGATAAAATCCTGTTTGTTAATGAAGTTTCTTCTTCTCCAAGTGCAGCCGGTAGATCGAAGAAAGATGTATTAAGCTCCGCCCACACGGTTATCAAATCCGGCACGAATGCCGGTGTTAGCGTTGAACCGCTTCCCGGCGGGATGACGGTGAAAGAAATTTATGAAAAATTAAAAGAATTAAACGGTAAAAAAATAAAGATAAAAGGAATTGTTACCCGCTACAATCCGAATATTATGGGAAGAAACTGGATTCATATTCAAGACGGCACTTCGTTTAACAATCACGCCGATATAACGGTAACAAGTAAAAATGAAACACGTAAAGGAGAAACAATAATTGTGGAAGGCGTTTTGGCTACGGACAAAGATTTCGGAGCCGGTTACCGCTACGATGCCATAATCGAAAACGCAACAATTACAACCGAAAAGAAAAGTTAATTACGGCCCGGGTTCAACCGGGCTTTTTATTCTTTTTTGCCAAATAGTTTAGTTTTGTAAACTTTCTCACATCTTGTCCGTCTAATTTTGTAAATTGTAACATCGCAAAACCGGTTGGATTTGTAACCGAAATGATGAGTTTTATTAAATCAACATATAACAAGTTACAGCACCCCGGAACCGAAGCGGTTTTATGGATTGCCGGTTTGCTCTACCTTTATATGGTAAACCCGTATGAAACACAACATTACACATTTTGTGCATTTAAACTTATGGGCATCGACGATTGCCCGGGTTGCGGTTTGGGAAATTCCATATCAATGATTCTCCACGGTGATCCGAGCTCTTCTTTTCACTCTCATCCGCTTGGAATTTTTGCACTTACCGTTATAAGCTTCAGAATTTTCACACTCCTCTTGAATTCATCCCCGTTCATTAAATTAAAAAGGAGAATTAAAAATGGCAGACGTGTTAAGACTGTTACCTGAAATTACCGGTGACGAGCAAGCTTACATTGCCGGATTGATTAAAGACATGGACGAAACCACTGCTCAAACTTTTGCGAACGTGTACCGCTCAAGAAGAAAAGACCCGCAAACCATTCTCTTGCTGACTTTGGTGGGTTTCCTTGGTATTGCCGGCATCCAAAGGTTTGTGGTTGAGCAAATAGGAATGGGAATCTTATATCTTCTTACCGGCGGCATTTGCATGATCGGAACAATAATCGATTTAATTAATCACAGAAGCATTGCATTCGAATATAATCAAAAACAAGCACAACAAATTGTTGCCATGATTCAATCAAACGGCTAAATAAAAATTTTGGTTGTAATTTATTATAATGTTTTATGCCGGTATTAAAATTTTGTTTGATTCTTTTGTTATTTTTTTCAGTTGAATCATTTTCGCAAACAACCGCTCCGGAAAGAGCGAATGATAACCATGCCACCTCGCCGGATTATCTAAACCGGCTTGAACTATCCATAGATGCTTGGATAGTGAACAAACAACATTACTCCAATTCCGCTCCTTTGCTATCATTCGGTTTTCATAGAAGTTTGTACAAATTCGGACACTTAAACTCAACACCGCTTTTTCTTGTTTCTTTCCACGCCGGAGTTATGACTCCCTTCGGCAAAACATTACTGGGTGAGATTTCCGCCGGTCCGGAAATTTACTTTAACAATATTTATTTAAATCTTCATGCGGGATATACGGATTTTATTCTCGAAGCTGGTTCGGCGGATTTTGGCTTCAATATAAAAAGTAAAGCGGGGATTATAAATAAAATAGGTAAACAGCTTGGAATAAATTTTGGGGGCGGAACAATTTGGTTCCCCAATAAAGCTGAATACATGTTATTTTATCTTTTTCTCGGAATCACATACTCATTGTGATAATCCCATCAGTTTTATCTTAATTCCTCAGAAATAATTATATTAATTTCATCGATTATTCAAAATAACATGCTTTATGAAAATATTGGTCGGTTCCACAAATCCGGTTAAAATAAACGCCACGCGTGAAGCCTTCGAACGTTTCTACAATAACGTTGAAGTAATTGGTTTCCCCGTGTCATCCGGAGTATCCGAACAACCTGTTGAAGAAGAAGTTTTAGCCGGCGCCAAAAACAGAGCGCTGGAATTAATCGACTTAAATAAAAAAGAAAACTTGAATGCCGGTCTTTTCGTCGGTATTGAAGGTGGAATCGGGAAACTTGCCGGAAGATGGTTTTCGTTCGGCGGCGTTTGTATAATTGATGAAGAGGGAAACGAAGGATACGGAACTTCCGCTTTGTTCGAACTTCCGGAATTCATAATTAACCGGCTTTTAAATGGTGAGGAATTGGGACCGGTAATGGATGAACTTCAAAACCAGACAAATACAAAACAAAAACACGGTGCAATCGGATTTTTAACAAACGGTGCAATGGACAGGAAAGAACTTTATGTTTCCGGAATAATACCGGCAATGATTCCTCTTATAAAAAAAGAATTGTTTCTAAAGAAAAATCACAACAACGGATAAAACAATGAAAATAGAAACTTCAAAAGGGGTATTGCGACTTGTTAATAACAACGATGCCGGTTTGCAAAAAATCATAGAAGATTCGGAGGATTGGAACAATTTATCGGAGACAAAATTATATCCGGAAAACATGCCAACCGAAATGACATTTACAATTGAGGCAGAAGGTGAAATTATCGGTGAGGTTGTATTTTCAAGAATCCGCTGGTTCAATAGAAAATCGGAAATTACAATTATTATTAAGAAAGATTTTCAAGGTAAAGGATACGGAAAAGAAAGCTTAAAAGCGGCAATGGATTTCGCTTTCAACAAAATGAATTTACACAGGTTGGAAGCGGAAATATACGAATTCAATAAAGTATCAATAAAATTAATGGAATCCCTCGGCTTCAAAAAAGAAGGTGTACTCCGCGAAGCCCAATTTTCAAACGGGAAATATTGGGATATTATCCGTTACGGAATATTACGGAGCGAATTTAACGGTTTACATTCGTAAAATTTTTTACTCCAATACGAAAATATTCTTCTCCGCACAAATATCTTTTAAAATTTGAGGCCAAACCGTAACGCTGACCTCGCCCAAATGAGCCTTGCGTAATAAATACATCATCGTTCTGGATTGACCGATACCACCGCCGATGCTCAGAGGAATTTCATCGTTCAAAATTGCCTGATGATACGGCATTTTAAGAAAATCGAGCTGCCCCGTAATTTCCAATTGTTTTACCAAAGTCTCTTTCGTTACACGGATTCCCATTGAAGTAAGTTCGTGTCTTCGCTTGGTAACGGGATTCCATACCAAAATATCGCCGTTTAATCCGTGCATCGGTCGCCCGTCTTCCGAAACGGTTTCGGTTACCCAATCGTCGTAATCGGCAGCGCGCAGTTCATGCGGATAGCCGTCTTTCAATATCCAACCGATTCCGATAATAAAAATAGCCGGGTATTTTTGAAGAATTGCCGTTTCCCTTTGCTTGCGCGGCAAACCGGGATACATATCCAACAAATCCTCGGCGTGAATAAAAGTAAGTTCTTCGGGGAAACCGGGATACTTATCCGTTTTTAATGCAGGAAATAATTCCTGTGCATATTTTCCGGCATTAACAATTACTTTCCAAATCCTTTGAACTATGTCTTTCAGAAAATCAAGATTCCGTTGCTCGTAGGTTATCACCCGTTCCCAATCCCACTGGTCAACATAAGCGCTGTGGTCGTGATCGAGAAAGTAATCTTTTCTTACGGCACGCATATCCGTTAATATTCCCTCGTCAACTTTGCAATCGAATTGTTTAAGCGCCATGCGTTTCCATTTTGTTGCCGCTTGAACAATTTGAGCTTCAACCGGATGCCGATCGTTATCGTTCGAAATATGAAACTCGACCGGTGTACGCGAACCGTCCCTGTCGAGATAATCGTTAACGCCGCTGTACTTGTCCACAATTAACGGTACTTGCACCCTGAACAGGTTCAGCTCTTTACACAAATTTTCTTCGATGTAGTCTTTGACTTTGTAAAGTGCAATCATCGTTTCGCGCGGTGTTAACAGAGATTTGTATCCGGTTGGTAAAATCTTTTTTATTTCCTCGTAATTTCCGATGCCCGGACCGGCAAGATCGGCTGTTTTATCGTACATAATTCCCCCCGAATTTGTGAAGCAAACATTTTATATTAAGATACGATTATCTTATATAATTTTCAATAAAAAATTAATCTCCGGTTCGACGAATGTAAATCCGGTATTGGTTAAAAAGTAAATTTTAAAGTTGTTTTGCCGCAAATTTACGAATAAATTTCTTAGTTCTTGGGGCTCTTCAGGTCGAACCGGAATTTGACGGTTTAATTAAATCTTTAGGTATCATACCTAACCCGTCATTCCCGCAAAAGCCGGTACCACCCCGATTATTCGCAAAGTTTTAACACTTAACACTTTCAAATTTTTCCGGTTAACTTTCTGTTCCGGACCCG
>Ga0256841_1000488_pt1 | contig 40952 bp, 39 predicted proteins | sample 356308metaG_FD_185971 | JGI IMG/M metagenome (GOLD analysis project Ga0256841, IMG submission 185971) | Hydrothermal vent microbial communities from Mid Atlantic Ridge, Atlantic Ocean - 356-308 | ecosystem: Environmental > Aquatic > Marine > Hydrothermal vents | place: Atlantic Ocean: Mid...
TGAAAAGGAGACCCTGGGCTTTTACGTTTCGGGTCACCCGCTGGACAAATATCGCGAAGAGCTGGCCAAGATCGACTACACCCTCAGCTCCGAGATCGACGAGCTGGCCGACGGCTCCCAGGCGCTCTTCATCGGCAAGATCGAGGAGATCACCGAAAAGATCTCCAAAAAGGGCAACAAATTCGGCATCGCCAATATCATGGACCTTCACGGCAATATCGAGCTGATGCTCTTTGCCGATCGCCTCAAAGAGCTGGAAGAGGAGTTCGATCTCTCCAAACCCATCGCCTTCAAGGTCAAGGTGAACAAAGACGGTGATTTCACCCGCTTCAATATTCTCAAGATCGAAACCCTCAAAGAGGCGAAGAAAGAGAAGGTCAAGGTCAAAAAGGAGCAGCGCCATACCGAAGTCCCCGAAGAGCAGCCGCCTCTGATCCTGGCCTTGGATCTGATGCCCGACCCCAAAATCGTCGAGGAGCTCTACTGCCTGGCCGAACGCCATCCCGGTCCTCATCCGCTACAGCTGCAGATTCGCTCCAAGCTGGCCGATGTGGTGATTGAGTCCAAGATCTACGTCAGTCAGGCAATCCTGGAGGAAGTGGCGGCCCTGGGTATCACGCCGGTGGAGCCCCTGGAACTCAGCGCGTAACCGATCTACCCAGTTAACTTTTCGTACACTTTCTCCTTATACTCCTTTTGCTCGTCTTAGAGAGTGCGCAGCTGAAGGAGTGTATCATTCGGAAACACTCCTGCAAAGTTCCGTTTTCTATCTTCTCGCTTTGAGCTACCCTATATTGTCCCGTCGATATAATAGAGCTGCCAAATATCACAATCAGGAGAACCCCCACATGAGTTCCAAACCTACCATCGTATGGTCCAAAATCGACGAGGCGCCCGCACTGGCCACCTATTCGCTGCTGCCCGTAGTGCGGAAATTTGTCGGTAAAGCCGGTGTCGACGTGCGTCTCAGTGACATCTCCCTGGCCGGTCGGGTCCTGGCCGCCATGGGCAAAAGAGAAGACGAGCTTGCCCAGCTGGGGGAGCTCGTCCTTAAGCCCGAAGCCAACATTATCAAGCTCCCCAACATCTCCGCTTCGGTCACTCAGCTTAAAGAGTGCATTGCCGAGCTCCAGGAACAGGGCTTTGATATTCCCGATTATCCCGAGCATCCCGAAACCGAGGAGGAGAAGGCGATCGCCGCCAAGTATGCCACCTGCCTGGGCTCTGCCGTCAATCCGGTCCTGAGGGAGGGGAACTCCGACCGCCGCTCCGCCCATGCGGTCAAGAAATATGCCAAAGAGCATCCTCATCGGCTCAAACCCTTCGAGGCCGATCCCAAGTGCCGCGTCGCCCATATGAATGGTGACGGCGACTTCTATGCCAATGAGCAGTCGGTGATTGTCCCCAAGGCTCAAACGGTCTCCATCAAGCTCAACGGCAAGACGATCAAAGAGATCGAAACGGAAGTAGACGAGGTCCTCGACGCCACCTTCATGTCGGCGAAGAAGCTTCGCGATTTTTATATGAAAACTATCGAAGAGGCCAAAGAGAAGGGCCTGATCTGGTCTCTACACCTCAAAGCGACGATGATGAAGATCTCCGATCCCATCATGTTCGGCCATGCCGTGGAGGTATTTTTCAAGGACGTCTTCGCCAAGTATGCCGACGAACTGGAGAAGATCGGCTTCAATCCCAACCAGGGGCTGGGCGACCTCTACGACAAACTGAAAAATTCCGAGAAGGGCGAGGAGATCGAAGCGGCGATCAAAGAGGCGATCGTCAATTCCGATCCCGCTCTGGCCATGAGCGACAGTGACAAGCTCATCACCAATCTGGACGCCCCCAACCTGGTGATCGTCGATGCTTCTATGCCTGTCGTTATCCGAGAGGGGGGCAAACAGTGGGACAAAGACGGCGCGGCACGTGAAACCCTGGCGGTCATCCCTGACAGTAGCTACGGACGCTTCTACGAGGCGATGATGGAAGACTGCAAGAAGAACGGTCAGTTCGACGTTACTACCATGGGCCGAGTCTCCAACGTGGGGCTGATGGCCAAGAAGGCCGAAGAGTACGGCTCCCATCCGACGACCTTTGAAGTCGCCGAAGACGGGGTGATGGAGGTCGTGGACGAGAGCGGCAACGTGCTGATGAAACACGAGGTGGAAAAAGGTGATATCTGGCGCCTGGTCCGGGCCAAAGACGTAGCGATTCGCGACTGGGTCCGTCTGGCCGTGGAACGTGCCCGAATCGAGGGGGTGCCTGCGGTCTTCTGGCTGGATGAGAAGCGTGCTCACGATGCCAACATGATCAAACTGGTGGAAAAATACCTTAAAGAGCACGATACAACCGGGCTGGAACTTCCGATTATGGATGTAGAGACGGCGACATACTACACCAACGAGCGGGTTCGTGCCGGCAAAGACACTATTTCCGTTACCGGAAACGTCCTTCGGGATTACCTGACCGACATGTATCCCATCCTGGAGCTGGGAACTTCGGCCAAGATGCTCTCTATCGTCCCCCTGCTGGCCGGCGGCGGACTCTTCGAGACGGGTGCGGGCGGTTCGGCGCCCAAACATGTCGAACAGTTCCTCAAAGAGGGGCATCTGCGCTGGGACAGCCTGGGCGAGTTCCTGGCCCTGGCCGAGTCGCTGCGGATGGAGTATATGAAGTCCGGCGACGAGCGCATCGGCGTCATGGCCGAGACGCTGGACAAGGCCAACGAAGGGTACCTTGACAATGACAAAGCCCCCAGCCGCAAATGCTGCGAGCCCGACAACAAGGCGAGCCACTACTGGCTGGCCCGCTACTGGGCCGAAGCCTTGAGCACCCAGACTGCCGACAGCGAACTTGCCGACACTTTCACCCCCGTAGCCGACGCTCTGGCCAAAAACGAGGAGCAGATCCTCTCCGAGCTGCTTGTCGCCGAAGGGGAAACGAAGGATATCGGCGGATATTATCATCCCGACGATGCCCGGGCCGAGGCAGCGATGCGTCCGAGTAAGACCTTCAACGGGATTATTGACTCCATCTAACCCTCTTTGGTTACGAAACGTTACGGCGACCGTTTCGTAATCGATGTGAGATAGAATCGTCGCCTTAGCTAATATCCAGAAGGCTTCCAAATCCGACCGGTGAGCGCAAGGCATAATTGAAAAGTCCACTTTTGAGTTATGTTTTGCCCGGAAGATTTGGGAGCCTCCGAAATCAAAGGAGCATTATGAAAAGAGGAAAAAAAGTATCCATCATCGGTGCCGGTAACGTCGGAGCTACCGTCGCCTATTCCCTGGCGATGAAAGGAACCTGTCATGAAGTGATGCTTCGGGATCGTCAGCCGGAGATTGCCAAGGGTAAAGCGCTTGATATGTCCCAGGCGGCCAATGCTGCACGTCAACACACCCTGGTCAGTGTCGCCGAGCAGGCCAGCGATATGGCCGGCAGTGATGTGGTGGTCATTACTGCCGGCTCTCCCCGCAAGCCGGGGATGAGCCGTGACGACTTGCTGATGATCAATGCCGAAATCACGAAAGAGGTCGTTCGGGACGTCAAAGAGCACGCCCCCGACGCCATTATCATTATGGTATCCAACCCTCTGGACGTGATGACCTATGTGGCCCTTAAGGAGAGCGGTTTTCCCAAAGAGAGGGTCGTGGGAATGGCGGGGATCCTCGATAGCGCCCGGATGGCCCATTTCATCTATGAGAAGATCGGCTATGGAGCCGGGCAGATCCGGGCTTCGGTCATGGGCGGCCATGGGGACGATATGGTGCCGCTGCCCAAGTTTTCCACCGTTGCCGGGGTGCCTCTGACGGATATCCTCAGCGAAGAGGAGATCATCGACGTAGTAGAGCGGACCAAACACGGCGGTGCAGAGATCGTCGGCTATCTCAAGACCGGTTCGGCCTATTATGCGCCTGCCAAATCCACTGCAATCATGGTCGAAGCGATCCTTAAGGATACGAAACAGATCCACCCTTGCGCCGTCTACCTGGAGGGGCACTACGGATACCGTGACGTCGTCAGCGGCGTACCCGTCGCTCTGGGGGCCAACGGCGTGGAGAAGGTCTTTGAAGTGACCCTCAACGAGGGGCAGAAGAAAAAGTTTGCCAAAAGCGTCGCATCGGTCCGTAGTATGATCAACGTGCTGAAGAAGAACAACTTTTTCAGCAATCCCGATGACAATATCATCAATGAAGAAGCCTAAAGGAATACCATGAGAGAAATAGCTTACGAAGATCTGGTCAAATCGGTCAAAGCGATGGTGATGCACACGGCGTCCCATCTACCCGAGGACGCTCTCAAGGCGATCGAGAAAGCCTACGAGGAGGAACAGAGCGAAGTGGCCAAGTCCGTCCTCAAGCAGATTCTTGACAACGCACATCTGGCCAGCGAAGAGGATCGCCCTCTCTGTCAGGATACGGGACTGGCAGTCTACTTCGTCAATGTAGGCGAGGAGGTCAAAGTTGTCGGCGGTCACATCCGGGATGCCATCAACGAGGCGACGGAACAGGCCTACAAAGAGGGCTATCTACGGGCTTCGACCTGTGACTGCTTCGATCGCCACAACCTCAAAGACGAGATTGGCTACAACCTCCCGGCGATTATCCATTTCGATCTCGTCCCCGGCGACAAGATTGAAATCGAATACGCCGCCAAGGGAGGTGGGAGCGAAAACGTCTCCCGTGCCACCGTCCTGGCTCCTGCTCAAGGGAAAGAGGGGATTAAAGCCTTCGTCAAGCAGGTCATCAGTGATGCCGGCCCCAACCCCTGTCCCCCGATTATCGTCGGCGTCGGTATCGGAGGGACTTTCGAAGTGGCGGCCAAATCCTCCAAGCATGCGCTTTTCCGGGAAGCGGGCACTCCCAACCCCGATCCGGATCTGAACGCTTTTGAGCAAGAGCTCAAAGAGGAGCTGAACAAGTTGGGAATCGGTGCTATGGGGATGGGGGGGACTCAAACGGTCTTGGCAGTCCATGTAGAGAAAAATCCCTGCCACATCGCTTCGCTGCCCGTGAGTGTCAACGTTCAGTGCCACAGCTCCAGACACAGTCACATTACCCTTTAAAGGATCGATCATGGCAGAGTATCATTTGACCACGCCTCTGAGCGACGAGGATGTCAGTAAGCTCAAGGCAGGCGACATCGTCTATCTAAGCGGCACGATCTATACCGCTCGTGATGCGGCCCATAAGCGCTTGGTGGATCTTATCGAAGCAGGCAAAGAGCTACCCTTTGACCTCAAAGGCAGTGTGATCTATTTCGTCGGACCGACGCCCCCCAAGCCGGGAGAGCCAATCGGCAGTGCCGGTCCGACCACCAGCTACCGGATGGACAGCTACTCTCCGATCCTCATCGAGCATGGCCAGAAAGGGATGATCGGCAAGGGTAAACGCAACCAGGCGGTCAAAGATGCCTGTATCAAGCACAAAGCTGTCTATTTCGGCGCTACCGGAGGTGCGGGGGCGCTGATTGCCAAGGCGATCAAGAGTGCCGAAGTGATCGCCTACCCTGAACTGGGCCCCGAGGCGATACGCAAACTCGAAGTGGAAAATTTCCCCGTCACCGTCATCAACGATACCTACGGAAACGATCTCTACGAAATGGGTAGGGCGAAGTATGAAGTGAAGGATTAATCTACCTTCCTTCCAAAGAGGCCTCTTTCGCTACGCCCAGCGAGAAGACTGAGTGTAATATCTTAACACTTCAAAGTATTTTATCTGTTATATAACCCGCTTTCACCCATACTTTCCTTAGGCTTAACTATAATAAAGGACTTCAACCCGAAAGGAGAATATCGTGAATATTCATGAGTATCAGGCGAAGGAGATTTTCCGCAAGTACGGCGTACCCGTCCCTCGCGGCCGCGTTGCCTTCACCGTCGACGAGGCGGTGGAAGCGGCCAAGGAACTGGGAGGATCACTCTGGGTGGTCAAAGCTCAGATCCATGCCGGAGGACGGGGCCTGGGCGGCGGTGTCAAATTGGCCAAATCCCTCGATGAGGTTCGGGAATGGGCCGACAAGATTCTGGGGATGACCCTGGTGACGCACCAGACGGGTCCCGAAGGAAAGGTGGTCCACAAAGTCTATATCGAAGAGGGCGCCGACATCCAAAAGGAGTTTTATCTGGGAATGCTGCTGGATCGGGCTGCAGAGATGCCCGTGATGATGGCTTCGACCGAAGGGGGAATGGAGATCGAGAAGGTCGCTGCCGAGACACCCGAAAAGATTGTCAAAGTCACGATCGACCCCACCGTGGGATTTCAGGGCTTCCACGGCCGTAAGCTCGCCTTCGGTCTGGGACTTCCCAAAGAGGAGATCGGTACCTTTATCAAGTTTGCCAAAGCCCTCTACGAAGTCTATATGGACAACGATGCCGAGATGATCGAGATCAATCCCCTGATTAAGACGGGTGACGGCAAATTCCTCGCCCTGGATGCCAAGATGGGCTTTGATGACAATGCGCTCTATCGTCATCCCGATATCTCCGAGATGCGGGATTTGGAAGAAGAAGAACCTACCGAGCTCGAAGCCAAGGCTCACGGATTGAGCTACATCAAGCTCGACGGCAACGTCGGCTGTATGGTCAATGGAGCCGGTCTGGCCATGGCGACGATGGATATTATCAAGCACGAAGGGGGCGAGCCGGCCAACTTCCTCGACGTGGGAGGCGGAGCCAATCCTGAGACAGTCGCCAAAGGATTTGAAATCATTCTCAAGGATCCCAACGTCAAAGCGATCTTCGTCAATATCTTTGGAGGAATCGTCCGCTGTGATCGGGTCGCAAACGGAATCCTCGAAGCGACCAAGATCACCGACGTTAATGTCCCCGTCGTGGTCCGTCTCGACGGCACCAATGCGGAGGAGGCCGCCGAGATTCTCAAAAATGCCAACATCGAAAACATCATCGCAGCAGAAAATCTTGCCGACGGTGCCCGCAAAGCCGTCGCCGCGGCGAAAGGAGAGCTATAATGTCCATTCTCGTCAACAAAGATACCAAAGTCATCGTTCAAGGCTTCACCGGGAAAGAAGGAACCTTCCATGCGTCCCAGTGTATTGAATACGGTACGCAGATCGTCGGAGGGGTCACTCCGGGCAAGGGGGGACAGGAGCATCTGGGCAGGCCGGTTTTCAATACCGTCGAGGAGGCGGTCGCAACGACCGGCGCGACGGTCAGCATGATCTTCGTTCCTCCTGCTTTTGTCGCCGATGCAGTGATGGAAGCCTCCGACGCAGGGATCGAGCTTGCGGTGATCATCACCGAAGGCGCTCCCGTGCGGGATATGATGTTTGCCAAGATGTACGCGACCAAGAAGGGCATGAGTACCATCGGCCCCAACTGTCCGGGTATCATTACTGCCGAAGAGTGTAAGATCGGCATCATGCCCGGCAATATCTTCAAGAAGGGCAACGTCGGCCTCATCTCCAAATCCGGAACACTGACCTACGAGGCAAGCCATCAAGTGGTCCAGGAAGGCTACGGCATCACTACGGCAGTGGGAATCGGAGGAGACCCGATCATCGGGTTGAGTTACAAGCAGCTGCTTCCGATGTTTGAAGCCGATCCGGAGACCGAGGCGATCGTGATGATCGGCGAGATCGGAGGGGATTTGGAGATCCAGGCGGCAGCCTATATCAAGGAGAATATCTCCAAGCCCGTCGTCGCCTTTATCGCCGGACAGACCGCTCCCAAGGGCAAGCGTATGGGCCATGCCGGAGCCATTATCAGCGGCGGCAGCGGTACGGCAGCCGAGAAGATGGCGGCTCTGGAAGCCGCCGGAGTCAAAGTCGTCGTCTCCCCTGCAGATATCGGCAAGGCGGTCAAAGAAGTGCTCGGCAACTAAAGCTGCGGAGACTCTCTATCCGCCTTTTCCGCGGAACGAGTAGGCTGTTTGCTTCTCCCTCTTTTCTGCTTCATGTATTCATTTGTTCTTTTCAATACTTTAAAGATAGATACTCATTCATCAATCTAAAAAATATATACACACACTTTATATCAATAAAATATATCAAACTTAGAATGATGATTTATAAAAAATTAAATAATATTTTTTGTTCCGATAAGTAACAGCAGAAATAGTCAATCATCGATTTTTCTCTATTTATATTAAATTTAGTTATATAGCGTTATACTGTCGACTGACTAATCGAGGTCAAAGAACTATGAGAAAGGAGATTATTCAATGATGAATGATAAGGACCGTAAGGTCCACTCTCCGACAACTGCCGAGATGATCCAGGAGGTCGCGAAGCAGCTGGAGGAAGTACCCAAAGAGGAGCGCCGCGACTTCCTGAAGCGTGGCGTCGCCTTCTCCGTCGGTGCCGCAGCGGCCATGAGCGGTGCTATCAGCAGCAGCGCGAAAGCGGGTGAGTTCAAGCCCGATCCGGAGAACTTGCCTCCCCATGTACCCAAGTGGGGAAAAAGTTGGGGTCGTGACGTCAATACATATCCTTATGGGATGCCTTCGAAGTACGAGGCTAACGTCGTCCGGCGGATCGTTCCCTGGTTGACTGCAGATCAGAAGGCATCGGTCAGCTTCACCCCCTGGCAGGATCTCGAGGGGACTATCGTTCCCAATGGGCTGCACTTCGTTCGCTGCCACGGCGGTGTCGTGGACATCAACCCCCTCGAGTGGCGATTGATGATCCACGGACTGGTAGAGCGTCCGGTGATCCTGACCCTGGAGGATCTCAAACGCTATCCCAGCGTCACGAAGAAATATTTCTTCTCTTGCCCCGCCAACAGTGCTATGGAAGCACGGGGTCCGGGTTTGAACTCTCTTCAGATTACTCACGGGATGCTCTCTGCTTCCGAATACACCGGTGTGCTGGTCAAGACGATTCTTGAGGATATCGGTCTCAAACCTGAGGCGAAGTGGATGTTCTCGGAAGGCTCCGACCCTGCAGGTGTAGGGCGCTCCGTTCCCATCGAAAAGGTTCTTGACGATGCGATGCTGGTCTATGCCATGAACGGTGAAGCCCTGCGTCCGGAAAACGGTTATCCTGTTCGTTTGCTTCTGCCGGGCTGGGAAGGCGTTATCCAGACCAAATGGCTGCGCCGGCTCAAATTTGACGACAAGGCCTGGTGGGTCAGGGAAGAGACGACCAAATATACCGAACTTCTTCCCGACGGACATGCCAAGATGTTCAACTGGGTCTTCGAATCCGACTCGGTCATCACCTCTCCCTGTCCGGAGCGGGGCTGGGAAGGGCGCAAGCCTGGTCCGACCAAACTCTCCGGTATTGCATGGAGCGGAAAGGGTAAGATCGAGAAGGTCGATGTGACGCTTGATGGCGGTAAGACCTGGCATGAAGCGACGATTACCAGTGAGAAATTGCCCAAGATGATCACACGCTTCGAATTCTATTTCGACTGGGACGGCAAGCCGCTGATTATCGGCAGTCGCTCCACTGACGAAACCGGCTATACCCAGCCTGAGCAGCAACAGTTGCTTGATGCACGGGGTACCGAATTTATTTATCACAGAAATGCGATCCAGTACTGGGAAGTCAAAGCAAATGGGGAGGTGAACAATGTCCAGATTCGTCGCGCGTAATCTCGCACTGTGGACAGGGGCTTTAGCCCTGAGCGCCTCTGTTGCATTGGCCTCCGAAGGCGCAGCAAAGGCGAAGCACTATAAAGTCGCCAATCCGGATCATTATCCCTACCATGGTGTTGCCAAGGACAAAAAAGGTCGTCCCATCAACGTGGACGGAGCCATTATGCGCCCTGTCATTGAGGGGGATGTTGTCAAGCTGAAAAAGAATCAGCTGAAGTACGGCCAGAACGCCACACCTGAGCAGATTGCCGGATGGAATGTCGATGTACGTCCCGACGGCAAGGGTTTGCCTCCCGGACAGATGACGGTGGAAAAAGGGGCTGAGGTCTTCGCCAAAAATTGTGCATCATGCCACGGGGACTTCGGTGAAGGCGTAGGGAAGAATCCGGTTCTAGTCGGCGGCTTTGGTACGCTGACCCATCAGGCTAAGACCGGGGGAGACGAAGGTCCGGAGAAGACCTTGGGAAGCTATGCGCCTTACATTACGCCTTTTTACTGGTATATCAAGATGGCGATGCCGTTACCGACGCCTAAGAAACTGACCAACGATGAGGTATACGGAATCCTGGGTTATCTTCTCCAGCTTAACGAGATCAAGGTTGACGGTAAAGATATTGAGGATGATACGGTCATCAATGCCGAGTTTCTCAAGAAGGTTCATATGCCCAACGAGAAGGGTTTCGAGTACAACAATCTGAGAGTACCCGATACCCACAATACTCGGTGTATGAAGGGGTGTATCGATCCGAAGAAGGTTAAAGTGATGCACATCAAAATTGATGCCACCGAGAGCATCACGCCGACCGTCAAGGTACCCCGCTATGCAATTGGAGAGACACCTGAATTCAATACGGCGGTAGAAAAGCCGGTCCTCAAAGCTAAAAGCGGGGGAGGCAATGCAGCCGAAGCGGACTACAAGGCCAATTGTGCTGCATGTCACGCCACAGGCGCGGCGGGTGCGCCGGTTGTCGGGAACAAAGATGACTGGGCACCTCGCATCAAGCAAGGCAAAAAAACTCTTTATGAGCACGCCATCAAGGGATTCAACGGTATGCCTCCCAAGGGAGGGAATATGAGCCTGTCGGACGATCAAGTCAAAGCGATCACCGACTACATGGTTGGAAAAAGCAAATAAGGAGTAGAAAATGCAGAGAATAAAACTGCTGGCAATGGCTTCGGTACTGACTGTCGCCCTGAGCGTATCCGTCAGTGCGGGCAATGCCGATCTGGTCAAAGAGGGTGAGAAGATCTTCAACACCAAAAAGATCGGCAACTGCCTGGCCTGTCATGCCGTCAACGGTAAAAAGATTAATAACCCAGGAAATCTTGGTCCCAAATTGCAGGGACTCTCTGCATGGCCTGAGCAGGCGCTGTACGATAAGGTCTACGATCCCTATGCGACCAATCCGATCTCGGCGATGCCGCCGTTTGGTAAGAATGGGGTGTTGGATGACCATCAGATCAAGGCTGTCGTCGCCTATCTCAAGACGATCAACTAATCAAACTCCACGAAAGAAAGGAACGAACATGGAAAGAAGAAAATTTTTGGGTATGGGTGCAGGACTGCTGGCGGTAGCGGCGGCAACTCCTTCTGCAGTTTTTGCTACGAACTATCGTGAAAAACTTCCTAAAGTTTGGAAAATCAAAAACGATGAGAAGGCCAAGGGCGAGGATATGAAGGGGGTCAATGAGGCAATCAAGGCGATCTTCGGCAGCGACAAAGTCGAAGAGGGCAAGATCAAACTCAAAGCTCCCGATATCGCCGAAAACGGTGCGGTTGTACCCGTAACGTTTCAGGCCGAAGGCGCCAAGAAAATCGCTCTGATGCAGACGGCGGATCCCGAAGCGGTCGTCGCCATCTTCGACGTTCCCGAGCGTGGAATCCCCAATTACTCTGTCCGGATCAAGATGCAACAGACTGGGCATGTCGTTGTCGTCGCCGAGATTGACGGCAAGCTCTACAAAGCTGATAAAGTCGTAAAAGTCACCGTCGGCGGTTGCGGCGGCTGATGACCGGAGTAATTTAGAATCTAGTGAGCGTTAAAGAACGGAACAGAAAAAAGTACGAAAAGAAATGAAAGGATCCATACTATGAGAATCAAAGCAAAATCCAAAGGCGATAAAACCGAAGTCAAGGTGATGATGAAGCATCCCATGCTCAGCTACCGGGAAGCGAAGAAAAAAGGTAAAGAAGCCAACTTTATCGTCTATGTCACCGCCAAGAACGAGGGAGCGCTTGTCTACGAAGTCTCTACAAGCCAATTTCTCTCCAAGAACCCCTACATGAAGTTCTACTTCAAAGGCGGGAAAAAAGGAGAAGAGGTCGAGATTACCTGGGTAGACCTCAAGGGTAAGACCAAGACCGGCAAGGCCAAGATCAAGTAAACCGACCTGCGGGTCCCGTCCTCAGAAAGGAGTAAAGATGAAGAAGAGTATCGTCAGGGCATCCGTATTGATGCTAGTCGGAAGTGTTTTCCTGGTCGCTGGGGGCTACAATGCCCAAGCGGAAAAAGACCGTAAAGCACTGGTCCAGTATATGGAGAAGAAGTTTTCCGATCCTGCGAAAAACAAAGCCATGTTCTTCCCCTATGCGACGGATGAAGACATCAACAAGCATCTCAAAAAGGGTGTGAAGTTTGAAGAATTTCGGCTAGGATCCTACGCCATCGACAAGGGTGGCCGCGACCAGTACGAAGAGATCAAAGAGATGCCTCCCTATGAGGACAATATCGACGCGGGAGAGGAGCTCTACAAGAAGTACGCCTTCTTCAAGAAGTGCTTCCCCGATCCCGCTATCGCCGGCGAGTATCCCAAATTCGACGACAAAAGCGGCAAAGTCGTTACCCTGACCCGGGCCATCAACCAGTGCCTCGTCGCTAACGGCGAAAAGCCTTGGAAGATGACCAAGGGCAAGATCGCCGACCTGGAAGCCTATTTTGCCGCCAAGAGCGCCGAAGCGGGTAAAAAGGTCAATATCCAGATTAACTCCAAGGCGGCGGCCGATGCCTACGAGCGGGGTAAAAAAGAGTATTACAGCCAGCGGGGTTATCTGAAGCTCTCCTGCGCCAACTGTCATGTCCAGGGAAGCGGAAACCGCGTTCGTAGAGAGTACCTCTCACCTCTGCTTGGGCATACGACTCATTTCCCCGTCTATCGCCTGAAGTGGCAGGGGCTGGGCACGCTGGAGCGCCGGATCAAAGGATGCGAGAAGAACCAGGGCGAGAATCCCCACAAGCCTTCGAGCGATTGGACGGCGGAGATGCTCTATTTCATGTCCTATATGTCCAACGGACTGCCCGTCGATGGGCCCGATGTCAGAAGATAAGGAGTCCAGGATGAACAGCATTAAGAAAATAGCGACAACTCTCGGCCTAGGGCTTGCCCTCACGGCAGCCGCTACGGCGGGCGATGCGATGAAGATGGTGGACGAAGCGGCCAAACTCGATGTCAAAAAGGTCTGCGACGTCAAAGCAAACGGAGCTGCCAAGGTTCTGGCGGTCGCCGAGAAGTACAATCCGGCGGCGGTCGAGTTGGGAGTGGAGTTTAAGCGTCTGGGAATCCGCAACAGCGTCTATATCAAGGGACTCAAAGAGGCGGTCAAAGCCAAGAAGCCCGAAGTGACCCTGAAATACAAGGCCAAGGGTAAAGAGAAGAAAAAGACCTTCAAGACCGACTACGCTGCGTGGAGAGCCTGTACCTTCGCCGTACGCGCTCTGCAGCAGGTCAAAGAGGCGGACAAGACCTATCGCCTGGCGATTCCCGGCGACGGGTTTAAGTTCTGATTTCTCCCTCCGGAGGAATCGGATTTAATGCAAAGCACAAAGCTGAAGGCTTGAGCGCAGAGCTTTTTGCTTTTAGCTTTCATCTATACAAAAGAAAAGGATCACAATGAACAGACGAGAATTTGTCTACATGATGGCAGTTCTGGGATCGGCCCCGCTTTTTGCCAACTCTCACATGCGCATCTCTCCCAACGGCGATTTGAAGGACTACTACAAGCTCAAGCCCTTCGGGAACGCTCGGATTCTGCACATGACCGACAGCCATGCTCAATTGATGCCGGTCTATTTCCGGGAGCCCAGCGTCAACCTTGGAGTGGGCGAGAATTTCGGCAAGCCTCCCCATATCGTCGGTGAGCACTTCATGAAGTACTACGGTATTACCGGCAACAAACGCCTGGAGTATGCTTTGACCTGCCTGAACTTCGACAAACACGCCGAAGTGATGGGCCGGGTCGGCGGCTTTGCTCAGCTCAAAACCGTCGTCGATTTCCTCCGGGGAGACTTCGGCAAAGAGAAGACCCTTTTCCTCGACGGCGGAGACACCTGGCAAGGAAGCTGGACTTCGCTTCAGACCCGCGGTAAAGACATGGTCGGTGCCCTGAACCTCTTGGGAGTGGACGTCTGTACCGGACACTGGGAGTTTACCTATACCGAACCCGAGATTCTCGAGAACATCAAGCTCCTCAAAGCCGAGTTCGTTGCCCAGAACGTCAAGGTCAAGGAAGATGCCATCATGGAGGAGAAGTTCACGCCCTACGATGAAGATACCGGCTGGGCCTTCAAACCCTACACCATGAAGAAGCTGGGCAACGCCCGCGTCGCTGTGATCGGCCAGGCCTTCCCCTATACGACCATCGCCAATCCCCAACGTTTCATCCCTGACCTGACTTTCGGGATCAACGACGGCGATATGCAGGAGCTGGTCACCTATATCCGCAAGAAGGAGAAACCCGATGCCGTGATCGTCATCTCTCACAACGGTTACGATGTCGATAAAAAGATGGCCCAAAACGTCAGCGGTATCGACTTTATCATGGGCGGCCACACCCACGACGGCGTTCCCGAAGCCTATCCTGTCAAGAACAAAGGCGGCGTGACTTACGTCTGCAACGCCGGCTCCAACGGCAAGTTCCTCAACGTTCTGGATCTCGATATCCAAAACGGCAAGGTCAAGGACTTCAAATTTACCCTGCTGCCGATCTTCAGCGACCTGATCCCCGAAGACAAGCAGATGAAAGAGTATATTGCCAAAGTCCGCAAGCCTTATGAGAAGGATCTCAATCGCGTCATCGCTACGACGGAGGTGACCCTCTTCCGCCGGGGTAACTTCAACGGAAGCTGGGATCAGATCATCTGTGACGCGCTGCGGGAGGTCAAGGGTGCGGATATCAGCCTCTCCCCCGGCTTCCGCTGGGGAACGACGGTAATCCCCGGTCAGGAGATCACCTTCGACGATCTGGCGACCCAGACGGCGATGACCTATCCCGAGACCTACCTCCGGGAGATGGACGGTGCGACGGTCAAGATGATTCTCGAAGACGTGGCCGACAACCTCTTTAACCCCGACCCCTACTATCAGCAGGGAGGGGATATGGTCCGGACCGGAGGTATCAGTTACAAGTTTGATCCTCTGGCTAAAATCGGAAGTCGCCTGAGCGACATTACTCTGGCCAACGGCCAGAAGCTCGACCCCAAGAAGAAATACAAAGTTGCAGGCTGGGCGACCGTGGGCTCCAAATCTCCCGGCGAGCCCATCTGGGAGACCGTGGAAACTTATCTCAAGGCTCACAAGCATATCAAGCAGGTCAAAGTCGACACCCCCGAACTTATTCACGTTAAGAACAACCCCGGCATCACCTACAAATGCAAGGGCTAAGCCCTTCTGCCTCCCCTTCCGGGGCGGAGTTTAAAGCAGTGTTTGTTTCTCCCTCAAAGTCTTCATTTTTGCGTTAAAATCAGCTCCTAAAGACCGATCGATGTTTAAGATACCACTCAAAACGCTTTTTGTTTTTCCTCTTTTTCCCCTGACGATTCAAACAGTTTGTGCCGGTTTCCAGGAGGGACAGAAACTCTTCGAGGCTCGTTGCAGCAGTTGCCATCTTAGCTATGTCCCGGAAAAGCAGATCAAAGAGAACTTTTTTGAAAAGAACAACACGATGCTGAAACTGAAAGCTCCCACGGCCAATATGCTGGCTTGGGCAATTACCGAAGGGCCGAGGAAGATCGGGGATCCCGAAGATCCAGAAATGCGTCAGGCTGAGATTGAAGAGTACCTGAGGGATGCATTGGAACACCCCGATCCGGACGACTCCATCTGCAATCGTTCGGTCATGAAATATTATGCTACCAAAATGCCGATCTTAGGTCTTAAAGATCGAGAAATTGCAGACTTGGCTAGCTATTTTATGGGCTACAAAGTTCATCGGAAAGCGAAGCATCCCAAGGTGAAAAGGCGATTGGGCAAGGCGTTTAGCCTCAAGAAGCTGCTGGCCGAGGCGAAAAAGAGCGGCAAGACACTCATCGTCGAGGCCAGTTCTCCCACTTGCCACTACTGTAAAAAGATGGAAAAAGAGGTCATCGACGATCCCGAAATCCGGGCGAAGCTCCGTCAGGGATTTCTCCTGACGGAGCTCAACGTGGACGAGACCCGACTGCCGCCGAAACTCTCGCCGGTCTATCAGCAGATTACCCCCAGTTTCTTTTTTCTCTCCCCCCAAGGTGAGTTGCTTGGCCACTACCCCGGCAGTTGGAACAAAAGCGATTTTTCCCGTATGCTTGATCAGTTCGCACCGAAAAAGCGTCGTTAATCCTCCAAAGCAATCCCCCTCCCTTGAGGCTTGCTTCCTACGGTAACAACCTCGGAGCCTTCTAAATAAAATAACCTTCCTTAATAGGCGACTTATTCAAACTTGGTTATGCTAATCCCATAGTGATACTTCACTGCAAACCATTGAAAAAGGGGAAGAGTATGTCATTGATGAAAGCTCCTGAAAATACGCCGGTCTGGACCAATGAGGCCAACTGCAAAGCGTGTGACCTTTGCGTCTCCGTCTGTCCGGCGGGCGTTCTGGCGATGCGCTACGAGCCGCATTCCGTTTTGGGGTCGATGATTACGATCATTGCGCCTGAGGATTGCATCGGCTGTAACGAGTGTGAGCTGGCCTGTCCTGATTTTGCCATTTATGTGGCGGATAAGAAGGAGTACAAGTTCGCCAAGCTGAGCGATCAGGCTAAAGAGCGCGCGAAAAAAATCGCCGAAAACGATTATATGATGCTCGGCGCATAACTGAAGGAGGTTGTATGAGCAAAAAAAGAGAAGTGATTGCTTCAGGTAACGATCTGGCAGCTATGGCAGCTGTCGACGCCGGATGTATGTTTTTCGGAGGCTATCCGATTACCCCGTCCAGTGAAGTCATGCACACCATCTCCGACCTGCTTCCCAAAGTGGGAGGCGTGGCGATCCAGATGGAAGACGAGATCGGCGGTGTCGCCGCAGCGATCGGCGCCTCGATGAGCGGTGTCCGGAGCCTTACGGCTACATCGGGTCCCGGAATCAGTCTTAAGGCGGAGAACCTGGGATTGGCACAGATGGCCGAGGTTCCCCTGGTCGTCGTCAACGTGATGCGGGGCGGTCCCTCCACGGGGTTGCCGACCCGCGTCAGCCAGGGAGACGTCGCTCAGGCCAAAAACCCCAGCCACGGAGACTACAAGTCGATTACCCTCTGCGCAGGCAACCTGGCGGAGTGTTATACCGAAACGGTTCGTGCCTTCAATCTCGCCGATCGCTTCATGCAGCCGGTTTTCGTGCTTTTGGACGAGACCATCGGCCATATGCACGCCAAAGCGGAGCTGCCGACGGTCGAAGAGGTCAAGGCCAGTATCAAACCTCGTAGAAAGTTTGAGGGGGATCCCAAGGATTACCATCCCTACGAAGTGCCTCAGGATGAGCCGGCGATTCTCAATCCCATGTTCCAGGGGTATCGCTACCATTTCACCGGACTCCATCACGATCGCGATGGTTTCCCGACAGAGGAGAAGGAGACCTGCCGCAAGCTGATCGATCGCCTCTTCCGGAAGGTCGACGAGCATCGTGACGAGATCGAACTGAACGAAGAGTATCTGCTCGATGATGCCGATATTCTCTTGATCGGCTACGGATCGGCATCACTGGCGATCCGTGAGGCGATCGACCGTCTCCGAGAACAAGGAATCAAAGCCGGAATGTTCCGTCCCATCACCCTCTGGCCCAGTCCCGAAGAGCGCCTCTTCGAGCTGGGACAGAAGTTTGACAAAGTGCTCTCCATCGAGCTCAATCAGGGCCAGTATCTTGAGGAGATCCAGCGCGCCATGGGCCGCAAAGATATCCAGAAGCTGACGAAAACCAATGGACGGCCCTTCTCGCCCCAGGATATTATCGATAAAGTCAAGGAGGTATTCTAAGATGGCATTTAATTACGACGAATATTTACGCACCGAAAAGATGCCCACGCTCTGGTGCTGGGGCTGTGGAGACGGAGTCATTCTCAAAGCCTTCATCCGTGCGGTTGACAAGCTCGGATGGAACAAAGACGATGTCTGCGTAGTGTCGGGAATCGGCTGTTCCGGCCGTTTCAGCTCCTATGTGGATTTCAATACCGTTCATACGACCCACGGTCGGACCGTCGCCTTTGCCACGGGGATCAAACTGGCCAATCCCGACAAGCATGTCATTTGCGTCGCCGGCGACGGCGATGCCCTGGCGATCGGCGGGAACCATACGATCCACGGATGCCGCCGCAATATCGATATGACACTGATCGTGATCCAGAACTTTATCTACGGCTTGACCAATTCCCAAACATCCCCGACCACTCCTCGGGGCTTCTGGACCGTCAGCCAGAAAGCCGGAAACATCGATCCTACCTTCGACGGCTGCAAGCTGGCCGAAGCAGCCGGCGCCTCCTTTGTCGCCCGTGAAAACGTCTCCGAGCCTCGGAAGCTGGAGAAGGTGCTCTACAAGGCGCTGGCCCACAAAGGCTTTAGTTATGTCGAGGCGATGTCCAACTGCCACATCAACCTGGGACGGAAGAACAAAATGGCCAGTGCGATAGAGAATCTCGATTGGATCGACTCTATCACGATGCCCAAGAAAAAATGGGACGCGCTGAGCGAAGAGGAGAAGATCAATTACCTGCCTACCGGTGTGCTCAAAGAGGATACCGAGGCGGAAGAGTACTGCGATATGTATGAAGAGGTCAAAAAGGTGCATCAGGGTCTGCGGCCCAAGATTACACCCGACGATTTCAAGAAAAAAATCTAAGGGGCAGGAAGATGAGCAGAATTGTCATGCGATTTACCGGTGTCGGCGGCCAGGGTGTCCTCCTGGCGGGAGAGATTTTTGCCGCGGCAAAAATCAAAATGGGAGGATACGGTGTCAAGACGGCGACCTACACTTCCCAGGTTCGTGGTGGCCCTACCGTGGTCGACATCCAGCTCGACGACAAAGAGATCTATTATCCCTACGCCATCGACGGCCAGATCGACTTTATGCTCTCCGTCGCCGACAAGAGCTATCAGCTCTTCAAAGACGGCGTTGCGGAGGGGGGCACGATCGTCATCGACCCCAACCTGGTCTATCCTAGCGAAGAGGATAAGAAAAAATATAAAATCTACGAGATCCCCATTATCACCATCGCCAAGGAAGAGGTGGGTAACGTCATTACTCAGAGCGTCGTCGCTCTAGCGATTGCCAACACGATGACGAAAGCTCTGCCCGACGATGTGCTGATCGAGACGATGTTGAGCAAGGTTCCCAAAAAGGTTCATGAAGCTAACCTCAAAGCCTACGAGCTGGGTAAAAAATACGCGTTAGAAGCGCTGGAAAAGGGCCCCGCTAAATAAGCTTCTCCTTCCGGTCCTTTCGGGCCGAAATCTCTCTTTTTCACTATTTCAAGTATAATCTTTCCAAAAAGCGGAAGGATAAATCAATGAAACTCTTATTAATTGGTGCGGGCAATATGGGGGCTGCAATGATCCCCGGACTTAGAGACTACGATTTGACCGTCGTCGAGGGGAGGGCGGAGCGACGGGAAGAACTGGCCAAGCGTTATCCTAATATCTCACTTCGTGGCGATATACCCTCCCTGGAGGGGTATGTCGTGATTCTGGCGATTAAGCCCCAGTCCCTTGAAAATCTGAGCACTCAGGGGGAAGCGGAAGCATTGGTCTCGATTCTCGCCGGTACTCCTCTGAGTAAGTTGCGGGAGCGGATCGTCGCGAAAGCCTATATCCGTGCCATGCCCAACATCGCCGCGCTAAAAGGTAAATCGGTCACCTCGGTTACCGGGGACAGCTCCTTCAAAGCCCAAGCTCTGGAGATTCTCTCCTCTATCGGCAAGGCGATCTGGCTTGAGAACGAGAAGCAGCTCGATATCGCTACGGGCCTGGGAGGCTCTGCGCCCGCATGGTTGGCACTTGTGGCCGAAGCCCTGGCCGACGGAGCCGTCAATCTGGGCCTTCCCCGCTCGGTAAGCTACGAATATCTCTCCGGGTTGATGGAGGGGATGGGTGCCTTGCTGGCCGACGAACATCCGGCCCTGCTCAAAGACCGGGTCATGTCCCCGGGAGGTACCACTGCCGCCGGCTATCTTGCCCTGGAAAAAGGTGCCGTCCGTGATGCTTTTATCGAAGCGATGGAAGCGGCTTATCGCCGAAGCGAAGCGTTGGGAAAATGATATAATCCCCCATTTAATTCAACGGAGCAGAGGATGATCGATCTCAAATATCTGCAGAATCATTTCGAAGAGGCATCCGAGCGTCTTTTGAAAAAAGGGGTCACCCGAGAGATTCTGGAACATCTCAAGGAACGCTTTGAAAAGCTCAAAGCGACAATGCGCCACTATGAAGAGGCCAGGGCAGAACAGAACCGACTCTCGAAACTTTTTGGTCAGTACAAGCGTGAAGGAAAAGATACCACGGAGTTGCAGGAGCAGGTCGGTCGGATGAAGAGGGAGGTCGCGTCTCATCAAGAAGAGGTGCGAAAGGCGGAAGAGGCTCTGGCCGCCCTAGCACTGGGAATTCCCAATCTCCCCGATGCATCGGTCCCCGAGGGTGCCGGAGAAGAGGAGAATGTAGAGATTCGGCGCGTTTTGGAGCCGCGTCGTTTCGACTTTCAACCCAAGGAACACTGGGAACTGGCGGAGCAAAACGGTTGGATAGATTTCGAGCGCGGGGTCAAGCTGGCCAAGAGCCGCTTTGCCCTCCTCAAGGGAGAGGGGGCACGACTCCAGATGGCACTGATCAACTACTTTTTGGAGAAGAACATCTCCAAAGGCTTCGAAGAGTATGCCGTTCCTTTTATGGTCAACAGTCGTATGCTGGAGGGAACGGGGCAGTTGCCGAAATTCGAGGATGATCTCTTTAAAGTGTGTGATGAAGATCTTTATCTGATTCCTACGGCGGAGGTCCCGCTGACCAATATTTTCCACGATGAAATCCTCTCCGCCGAAGAACTTCCCGTATTGATGACCGCCTATTCTCCCTGTTTCCGTCGTGAGGCCGGGAGTGCAGGCCGCGACACCCGGGGGATCATCCGTCAGCATCAGTTTGCCAAAGTGGAGATGGTAGCCATTACTCGTCCCGAGGAGAGTGAGGAGATTTTCGAGATGATGGTCCAAAATGCTTCGGAGATTTTGACGGAGTTGGGGCTGCCCCATCGCTTGGTGGAGCTCTGCACCGGAGATCTGGGCTTCTCCGCCGCACGGACCGTCGATCTGGAGGTCTGGCTACCGGGTCAGGGGAAATATCGGGAGATCAGCTCCGTCTCCAATACCCGGGATTTCCAGGCTCGTCGGGCGAAGATTCGTTTCAAAGACGGTAAGAAAAACCGTCTAGTTCATACCCTTAACGGCTCGGCACTGGCCGTAGGCCGGACCATTGTGGCGATCATGGAGAATTATCAAAAGGAAGACGGAAGTATCGAGATCCCGAAAGTACTTCAAAAGTATATGTAGCTTCCCACGACTTCCGCCTTGAGCCTTACACTTCCTACAACAGATTCTGCATTTTGATCAGTATGCCGTAGAGAAGGGTCTCTCTGTTTTCGGGTTTGCAGGATTTGAGCCGAAGCTCGGAGCCCAAGAGATGTTCGTAGATTTTGATCCATTTGGCGGGTGTGACTCGCGCGGCAAGGGCTGCTTTTTGCTCCTCGATCTGGCGGGGGAGTTTGTAACCCAGGATCGCTTTGGAGTCGGCGACGCCGTGGAGACGGATGTAGGCGTGAAAGAGGAAGATCTGATTGACAAAGAATTGGGTGGCGCGGAGAATGTCGGTTTCATCTTCTCCAAGTTCCAGTAGCTTTCCGATCGTTTCGGTGATCGGCTTTTTGGCGAAAAGATCGATGAGGAGGTTTTCGACGGCCAGGGGGGCGGTGGAGTAGACCAGAGTGTCGATCTCCTTGTGGCCGACGGGTTCTCCCGAGATGGCAAGCTTCTCAAGCTCTTTGGCCGCGAGGGCCAGATTGCCGTTGAGGAGGGTCAGGAGATGTCCTAGAGCGTAATCGTCTATCTCCATGTGGAGTTCCAAGGCTTTTTGTCGCAGCAACACGACACCCTCGCGAGGATTTGGCGGGAAGAAGCGGACCCAGATTCCCCCCTTCTTCTCCGTAAAACTGCTCTGCATCGCCTTGGCATCCTTGGCTGCTCCCGTAAAGGCGAAGAGGAAGTAGTTGTCGGGGTTTTTAACGGTGAGGGAGATCAGGGCATCGAGCTCCTTCTTGGGCAGTTTCTTTTCCCGGCGGATCAGCAGCAGGTTGGTCCCGCCGAAAAGCGAGCTCTGGGAGAGATAGGCCTTTGCCTGCTCAAAATCGTACTCGTCGTGATAGAGAGTCAACATAGACTCGGTTGCATCGAGATCTCTCTTGTAGCGGTCAAGATAGAAGTCGATGAGGTAATCGTTCTCACCGTAAAGAAGTACACTTCGGGGAAGGCTCTGCTTGAGGCGCTGTTCGAACTCTCGCTGATACATTAAAATCCTCCAGTGGAGGATGTTTTAGTGAATAGTGAATAGTGAATAGTGAACAGTGTCGGTATGCACGGCTCGGCCGTGCCTTTATTGATAATACTTTCGACTTGTGTCTTGCGACTCGTGACTGTGCCGAAGGCACCCTCAATAACCATCACTATCCCTCCCGTTCCAGCTTTTTTATCTGGGTTCCCAGAATGATCGCCTGGGGAATATTGGCCTCGGTGATTTCCACTTCAATCCGATCAAAGAGAAGGGCATCGTAGGCTTTGAGATGGACGACGATTCCCTGCATTTCACACTCCAGGATCGCTTTAGCGCCCCGGGTCGGGTCGTCGGGGTCGATTTCGATCAGCTCCGCAGCGAAGCGTTCGCCTAAGTGCCTCTGGGCCCAGCGGGCGAATTTTCGGTCGCGGAAGTCCCATTCGGCCTTGGTGGCGTTTCGCTCCAGTTCGCTGACCCGGACGCAGAGGGGCTCGATGTTGCGCAGGAGATAGGCGTGGCGCTCTTCATCTCGATGCAAATCGGCCTTGATGAGCCGGTGGAGGATTAGGTCGCTGTAGCGTCGGATGGGGGAGGTGAAGTGACTGTACTTCTTGAAGCCCAGGCCGAAGTGACCTACATTGAAGGGCGAATAGCTGGCCCGACGCAGGGACTGGATGATGAGGGCGTCGACCTCCGCTTCGATTCCCTGGGCGGCGGCCTCTTTCTGGATGGCTCGGATCACGGTACAGGCGTCGGCTTCTTCAGGAAGATCGACGAAGATTCCTACCGTAGCCAACTGTTCCAGAAGCTCCTCGATCTTGCCCATTTCCGGGGCTTCGTGGATCCGGAAGATTGCGTCTCCATCGCCTTCAAAGCGTTTGGCGGCGGCTTTGTTGGCTAGGAGCATGCACTCCTCGATGAGGCTATGGGCCGGAGTGCCGGTCTCGATAGTGGTCTCCTTGAGCTCGTGTTCGGGGTCGATGGCCAGCTTGACTTCGTCGGTGCGGAAGTCAAAGCCCTTTTTGAGCCGCTGTTTTCGTAGTCGCTGGGTGAGCTTCTGCAAAGGAAGAAGCCATCGGAGAATCTCCTGCTCCGTTTCGCTAAAGTGCGTGCGTTTCCCTTCTAGTATCGCGTCGATTTCGTCATAGTTAAAGCGGCGTTTGGAGTGAATGACCCCTTCGAAAAATTCCTCTTTGATAGGCTGGAGGTTTTTGGGATCGAGAGTGATCTTCGCGATAAAGGCGAGGCGGTCGACATGGGGCTTGAGAGAGCAGATATTTTCGCTCAGTTCCCGAGGCAGCATGGGGAAGGCCTTGTGGGGAAGGTAGGTGGTAAAGCCCCGGAGTTTTGCCTCCTTGTCGATAGGACTGGAGTAGGGGACGTAGTGGCTGACGTCGGCGATAGCCACATAGAGGGTATGATGTTTCAGATCCAGATAGATTGCGTCGTCGAAATCCTTGGCGGTAACCGGATCGATGGTGCAAAAGCTCAGATCCCGTAGATCGACGCGCCCTTCGATCTCCTGGGGTAGGACCTGGCTGGGGATTTTAAGAGCTTGTTCCACGCAGTCATCGGGGAAGGTATCATCCCGGCGTTCATAAAGCAGCAGGCTGATGCGCTCGTCGACTCTCGGATCGCCCAGATGGCCCAGCACTTCGATCACTTTGGAGCTCATAGCGTCGATGAGTAGCACCGTGCCCAGCTTGAAGGCCTTCAGATCCATCCCCGGCATCTCGGCGGCGATGGGCTGGGCGGTTTTGATATGAAGTACGGCGAAGTTTCCGCTCTCATCCCGGTGGGTGTAGCCGATGAGGTGGAGAGCCTCAGGACGGGTGACGAGAACGACCTTTGCCGCCGGCCGTCCCCGTCTGGCGATGATGCGCTTGACGACTACTTCGTCACCGTTTTTTGCCTCATCCAGATCCTTGGGTTCGATGAGCAGATCTTTGTCCCCTTCAAATTCGCTTTCGACGTACCCTTTGCCCTCCTGGGAGATCCAGAGCCGTCCCACCCGGTAGAGAGAACGCAGACGAAGCAGTTCCCGTTCGTCCTTCTCCAAAGCTCCTATACGCTCGAGCTCCTCATACTTGGGATAATCCTCGGGCTCCAGATCGGAGGGGAGAAATCCGCGGGTGAGTTGGATGCCGAAGGGAGACATTCAAAATCCTCCAACGGAGGATTTTGAAGTGAAGAGTGAAGAGTGAAGAGTGAAGAACTTTGGTATGCACGGCCTGGACGTGCTTTTATCAATACTTGCGACTTGCGACTTGCGACTTGCGACTCCTCCCCCCCAATGACCAATGACCAATAACCAATAACCAATAACAGCGCCCATCAGGCGCCTTTCAGTTGATATTTAATCTCTTCGAGTCGCTCGATCCGCTCTTCGGTTGTGGGATGGGTGCGGAAAAGATTGGCTACCTGACCGCCGATGCCGGCGAAGGGGTTGACGATGAACATATGGGCCGTAGAGGGGTCGGCATCGTGGATCACGGCACCGCGCCGGGCGTAGTTGTCGAGCTTGGTGAGGGCTCGCTGGAGCCATTCGGGATGGCCGGTCATCAGTGCCGAGCCTTTGTCGGCTTCGAACTCCCGGCTGCGGCTGATGGTCATCTGGATGACGGTCGCGGCCAGAGGCATGATGATCATCAGGGCGATGGTAACGATGGGATTGCGGTCCCGGTCGCCTCCGAAAAACATCCCGAAATTGGCCAGCATACTGATAGCTCCGGCGATGGTAGCGGCGACGGTGCCGATGAGCATATCGTAGTGTTTGATATGGCTCAGCTCATGGGCGATGACTCCTTCGATCTCTTCCTCGTCCAGCAGGTCCAGCAGCCCCTTGGTAACCGCCACGGCGGCGTGTTCATAGTCCCGTCCGGTAGCGAAGGCGTTGGGAACCGGATCGGGGATGATGTAGAGCTTGGGCATCGGCAGGCCCGCGCGTTGGGTAAGGCGCCGGACGATGCCGTAGAGCTCAGGGGCGCTTTGCTCGTCCACGGGCACTGCGTCGTAGTGGGCCAGGACATGCTTGTCACTGTAGTAATAGGCGTAGAAATTCATTCCTGCGGCGATGAGAAAGGCGAGGATCATACCCGTCTTCCCGCCGATGAGTCCACCGAACCAGATAAAGAGTAGGGTCAGGCCGGTCATGAGAAAATAGGTTTTGAATTTTTCCATAACTATCTCTCCTTCTTTTTCAATTCTATTCAATAATTTTGGGCTTCATTATAATATATTCCCCGTTTACTCTATGCAATTATGGTCGCATCGATGCAGTGGATGGTTTCCTCTTACCGATTCTTCGATATAATCCCCCCAAATCACGATGCAAGGATAGAAAATGGCACTCAACGTATATTACGATAAAGACTGCGACATCAATCTCATCAAGAGCAAAACCGTCGCCATGATCGGCTTCGGCAGCCAGGGGCATGCCCATGCCGAAAACCTCCGGGATAGCGGTGTTACCGTCGTCGTCGGCCTCAAGCCCGGCGGCAGCAGCTGGAAGAAGGCTGAAGCCAAGGGCTTCGAAGTCCTCACCGTCGCCGAAGCGACCGCCAAGGCCGACGTAGTGATGATTCTTCTGCCCGACGAGACCCAGGCCGAGGTTTACAAAAACGAGATCGAGCCCAACCTCAAGAGCGGTGCGACCATCGCCTTCGGCCACGGCTTCAATATCCACTACGGCCGGATCAAGCCCGCCGCCGACATCAATGTCATGATGGTCGCCCCCAAGGCTCCGGGTCATACCGTCCGCAGTGAATTCGTCAAAGGCGGAGGGATCCCCGATCTCATCGCCGTCGCCCAGGATCCCAGCGGGATGACCAAAGAGCTGGCATTGAGCTACGCTTCTGCGATCGGCGGGGGACGAACTGCCATCATCGAGACGACCTTCAAAGATGAGACTGAGACCGATCTTTTCGGTGAGCAGGCGGTCCTCTGCGGTGGTGTCACCGCTCTGGTGCAGGCAGGCTTTGAGACGCTGACCGAAGCCGGTTATGCTCCCGAGATGGCCTATTTTGAGTGCCTCCACGAACTTAAGCTCATTGTGGATCTGATGTTCGAAGGAGGCATCGCCGATATGCGCTACTCCATCTCCAATACCGCCGAGTATGGAGACTATGTCAGCGGTCCCAGAGTCATCAACGAAGAGTCCCGTAAAGCGATGAAGGAGATCCTCAAAGAGATCCAAAACGGCAAGTTCGCCAAAGACTTCATCCTCGAAGGTCAAGCCGGCTATCCCCGTATGACTGCCGAGCGCAACAACATGAAAGATTCTCTCATCGAAAAGACCGGCGAGAAGCTTCGGGCGATGATGCCCTGGATTCAGGCCAACAAGATTGTCAATCAGGACGAAAACTGATCGCTCGGTTTCCGGACGTCTACCGAAGGTACAAGGTGCCTTCGGCGATCTGCGCTAGCTTCCCTCATTCATAATCCCACCGTCGTCCGATCGGTTAGTAAATCCCTTATTTCTTTTCCCTCTGCTATATAACTTCGATGCTTTTTTACTTTTGGATAAAATATCTCCAAAATAACCGGACGAAGGATTGGGGTGTCGACAAACAAACATGGATCGGCGAAACGGCGGGTACAAGTAAAACGCCAGAAGCAGAAAAAAACGGTACGGCGTCGGCTTTTTATCTCTGTCTTGGGCTTTCTCGGTCTGAGTACTTTGCTGGGATTTGCCTTCCTGCTGGGAGGAGGGGCACAGCAGGATCAGGGTGCCAAGAAGCGTACGCCAAAAGCGACAACCGTTACCGTGAAACCAAAAGAGAAAGAAAAATATAGTAGACCTTCCGAAGCTGTCGTCGTCGCGGAAGAGTATCCCCAAGAAGAGGAGAAGGTCGGCTTCGGTCTGGAGGATTTGATCCGCAAGACGCAGCACTCGAGACCTGAAAAGGAGCCAGTAACCGCAGTCAAGGGGAAAAAACCTCAGCTGGTGTTGATTATTGACGACGTATCACAGGCTCGACAGCTTCAGGCGATTCGAACACTCTCCTACCGTATCACTCCCTCGATTTTTCCTCCCTCCCAGATCAACCGTCATAGTAATCTCTTGGTAAAAAATCTGAAGCATTATTTGATCCATCTTCCTCTGGAGTCGGGAAGCAAAAAAATGAATCGTTTCGCCAAGACGCTTTTCGTTGATGATGGGCCGGCGAAGATCCGGGCACGGGTCAAGGAGATCCGTCGCCTCTTTCCCAAAGCGCGCTTTGTCAATAACCATACCGGCAGTGTCTTTACCTCGAACTATCCGGCGATGAATCATCTTTATGGAGACTTGAAGCGTGAGGGCTTCGTCTTTCTCGATAGCCGGACAACAGGGCATTCGGTGGTGCCCAGAGTGTCGAAAGAGTATCATACTCCTTATGTGGCTCGTGATGTTTTCATCGACAATATACAGAAACGCTCTGCGATCCTTGCGCAACTGAAGCGCGCCGTACGTATTGCCGAAAAACGGGGCTACGCCATTGCGATCGGGCACCCTCATCCGGCAACGTTTGACGCATTGCGTCATGCAAAGAACTTACTCGCTCCGGTAGAGACGGTCTACTTTGACGAGTTTTACCGAAGCCGTTTCGGAAAATAAGGGGCATCATGGCGGAGAGACTCCTCGATGAGATGCCCGAAGCCTTCGCTCAGCTGAAAAAACCGCCGGAACGGATTTGGTATCGGGGGGACCCCTCTCTCTTGCGACGCCCGAAAGTCTCCATCGTCGGGACACGACGTCCCTCGAGCTATACGCGGGAGATGGTACGAACCCTCGCTTCGGAGTTGGCACGTCGGGGCGTGGCGGTGGTGAGCGGTGCGGCGATGGGAGTCGATGCCCAGGCCCACATGGGAGCAGGAGCGGCCCATACGATTGCCGTGGTAGGCAACGGGGTGGATATCCGCTATCCCGCTATTAATGCTTCGCTGATCGAATCGATCGAAAGAGAAGGACTTGTTTTGAGTCGTTTCGAACCGGGTTTTCGGGCGACGAACTGGAGCTTTGTCGTACGCAATGAACTGGTGGTTGCTCTGGGAGAACTCTTGGTCGTCGCGGAGGCAGAGGAGAAGAGTGGATCTATGCGCAGTGCAGAATATGCATTGAAGCAGGGCAAAGAGATCTGGGTGCTTCCCCATCGACTTGGGGAGAGCGGCGGTACCCGCTATCTCCTGCGTGAAGGCCTGGCTCGTCCAATTCTTGATATGGATGCATTCTTGGAGCGTTTTGGCATCCTTCCCTCCCGCTTGACGGAGTATGACGACTTTCTACTCTTCTGTCAAAAGCGTCCGACGGTCGAAGAGGCGGTAGCAGCTTTCGGAGTGCGGGTTTACGAAGAGGAGTTGGAAGGGAGAATCGTCGTGAATAACGGCAGGATCTCCCTGGCGTAGAGGGGAGTCGCAGACTATTATCTAGTCGTATTTTCTTCTTTAGCGGGGGTAGTGGGAGCTTTGGCGTTCTTCGATTTTTCCATTTTATGGAGTTGTTCGATGACGCCTGCAAGGGCTTTCTCCGAGAGGAGACCGACCTGGCCGGTGACGAAGCCCCCTTCGGGATCGAGGATGATGAGGTAGGGGATAGAGCCCTCCCATCCGGTACGCTGTGTTATATAGGCAACAAAATCCAAAGCTCCTTGATGGGCGACAACATTGTAATTGATCCCTTTGGCTTTGACGAAGGCTTTGAGGGCTTCGGGAGGGGTCGCTTGAACCTCGATGGCGACCATGGCCATTTTGTCTTTATATTTCTTGTTCAAATCGATATAGTGCGGGATGGACATCAGACAGGGAGGGCAGTGGGTTCCCCAAAATTCGAGGAAAACGACTTTCCCTTTTAGCTCTTTAAAGAGCAAACCGTTTTTAAGTCCCTGTACGTGGAGCGTTTTCCCGTCAATCGTCTGAAGTGTAAACTTATCAGGCTGTTGAGCAGCCTGGACAAATCCAAGAGAAAGAAGTGTGAGCAGAAGCCATTTAAGCACTATTTTCATATCGGTTATTCCTTTACTTTGATTATGTTTGCGTCGGCATGTACCGGTGTGGTAGGATTATAACATAGGGGATTTATCGGAGATTAATGAGCTTCAGATGAAAATCCATTCGATGATTTTCCCCACTTCAGAAGCGACAAAGCATTTGATGGAACTTTTTTCCAGGGGCTTGGAGGGGAGGACCGCCTTTTTGAAGCCCTGGGTCTCCATCTCCCGAAGGCGCTGGGCGAGAGCAGGCACCTCCCGTATCTCGCCTGTGAGGCTTACTTCGCCGAGAAAGAGAGTCTCGGCACTGAGTTCACGATCCCGGAAGCTGCTGAGGATGGCGGCAATGACCGCCAGATCGGCAGCGGGCTCGGTAATACGGATACCGCCGCTTACATTGATGAAGACGTCGTAGGTACCCAGAGGCAGATCGAGCTTCTTCTCTAAGAGGGCCAGAAGCATCTGGAGGCGGTTGTTGTCGTAGCCCGTGGAACTGCGTTTGGGATGGCCGTAGGCTTCGGCGACAAGGGCCTGGATTTCGATGACGATGGGACGGCTTCCCTCCATAATAATCGTCAGGGCAGAGCCTGCGGAGAGCTTTTCCTTGTCGAAGAAACGGCCGGCAAAACTCTTAGCGTCCAGCAGCCCGTCACGGCGCATCTCGAAGATTCCTACCTCGTTGGTGGAGCCGAATCGGTTTTTGAATCCCCGGAGCAGCCGGAGTTCCGAGTTGGAATCTCCTTCGAAGTAGAGGACTGTATCGACCATGTGCTCCAGAACCCTGGGGCCGGCGATAGAACCCTCTTTGGTGATGTGGCCGATGATAAAGATGGGGATCTGACGGTTCTTGGCCAGGCGCATCAGCTCGAAGGTGATGGTGCGCACCTGGGTGACGGAGCCTGGAGCCGAAGGGGTTTCGTCGGAATAGAGAGTCTGGATCGAGTCGATGACAACAAAATCGTAGTCTCTTCGGTCGATTTCGTTGAGGACGCGCTCAAGGTTGATTTCACTCAGGAGAAAGAGGCGTTCATGGTTGGCATTCAGGCGGTTGGCCCGGAGCTTGATCTGTCCCGTGGATTCCTCGCCGCTGACATAGAGGACGCTCTTGTCGACGGAGGCGAGATTGCCGGCAATCTTAAGCAGCAGCGTCGATTTGCCGATGCCGGGGGAGCCGCCGATAAGGGTAAGAGAGCCGGGGACGATGCCGCCGCCGAGGACAAGGTCCAGCTCCCGGCTGCCGGAAGGGAATCGGATGAAGTTCTCTTCGTCGATCTCGGTAATGGGCTGGGCCTTGGCTTTGGTTCCTGCCGGAGAGGATGTGGTGCTGCTCTCCTTGAGAAATTTGATCTGCTCGGCGCTGAGTTCGATGAGACTCTCCCACTCCCCGCAACTGGGGCACTTCCCCATCCACCGCGGGGTCTGAAAGCCGCATGCCTGACACTCGAAGAGAGTTTTCTTTTTTGCCATTGCCGAATCCTTTGTCCTATATCCGTAGAGACCTGGAACAATTTTTGATATTTTAGTAGTTTTTTAGCTTGGTATTCAAGAAAACTTCGTTTTGAAAAAATCGATAGATTGTGAAAGTGAGTCTTGTGCTATAATCCATATAATATAGCAAAGATCCTACCTTGTGGCACTAAGCAAGCAAGAGGGTTGGAGAAATTTTAAATATTTCCCCACGGCAAAACGACAGAGAAAAAAAAGATAGATTACGGAGACTCTCAATGCTCTTTGAGAGACGGGGTGAAGTAAAAGGGAAGAGATGAAATACATTGTTTTGGGATTTTTATTGGAGACGATAGTAGTGCAGGCGGGGATTACTGCTCCGGAAACGACGGAGGATCTCTTTTGGTATTGGGCAGGGTTGATTGCTCTGGCCATCGTAGGGGTAATCATACTTTTTGTTTCGTCGGAGCAGCTTCGTAGACTGAAGAGAGTCTACGATCAGATATTGGAAAAAGAGAAGAAGCTTGAAGAGAGTCAGAGCAAATTTCTCGACGACCTGGGTGAAAATATCTATGAAACGCTCCAGGCGACGACTCGAACGACGAACGAAGTCATTGAGAAGGCGAAGGAATTGGTGCCGGAGAGCCAGATCGAGAAGATCAGAGAGGGGGAGCAGCAGCTACTTACCAGTACGAAAGATTTGATATTTTTTCTCAAACTCAAATCGAAGCGGGTTAAAATCCTTCCCCGGGATTTCGAACTCCGGCAGCTTATGGAGGATATTTCGGAGGTATTGCAGAGTAAATACGGCGATAAGGGACATCATTTTGATCTGGACATCGACGATTCGTTACCCAAGGTGCTCTATGGAGACTCTTTACGATTGGGACAAATTATCGTGAATTTGGCCGGAAATGCGGTCGAAGAGGTCTCTGAAGCAGTCGAGATTCACATCGATGTCCACTCGGCGGAGTTTGGCGAACCCAAAAGAGAGGGAATAGCTATCTCAATTCGTGATGCAAACGAAAAGAATGTTCACCCGGCGTTTCAAAACTTTGAACCCTATTATGACGATACACGTAAGGAGTTTGTCGGCCTGCGTCTTTTTGTGGCCAGGGAACTAGTCGAATTGATGGGAGGTACGCTGAAGACGGAGCAGCGGAAGGGAAGCCATGAAGTCCGGCTGTTTCTTCCGATCTCGGCTCCGGAGGATCAAGAGGAGTTTTTAAAAGAACTTCCTCTTTCCTGTGTGCCTCAAAGGGTTTTGATCTATGATGATCGCGGGGAAGAGGTGGAGGTGATGCAGAGGGTCTTTGGGCACTACTGTTGTCCCGTGACCTATTTTGACAGTGAAGTGTGTAGCGAGGCCGTTCCAAATTTTGCTCTTTTTGAGCTGGTCTTTATCGCCGATGAGTATTTCGGCCCCCTGCAACAGAAGATGCTTGAAGCTTTGCGAAAAACGGAAAATCTGAAAGTGGTTTTGATAACGAATCATGAAGAGCAGATAGTGCGTCGGGATCTGATCGATGCTTATCTTCTCCGTCCGATTACCAGCGGGGAGGTCACGATCGTGCTTTCGAAACTCTTGGACGAAATAAGTCCTGAAGTGGAGAGTGACGAAAGGGATCCGGAGCAAACTCGTCAGGAGCATGAGAATGTGCTCGAAGCCCAAAAAGTGGTTTCTCCTCCCTCATTTGTCGGCAATGTTACTGTAGTGGATCAGGAAGAGAAGCTGCAAGAAAAGCTGACCGAAGAAAGTAAGATAGAAAGCAGTGTAGAGTCCGAGTCTGGAGAGGCGCTTCATTCCCTCTATCTTCCCCCGACAGTCCCGGGAATTACCCGTGAGAGTTTTGCTCCATTACGGGGGAATATATTACTGGCTGAAGACAATCGAATCAATCAGAGGGTCATTCAGGATCTACTGAAAAATTCGGGTATCGAGCTCACGATTGTTTCCGACGGCTACGAAGCATTGGAGGCGATCGAAAGCCCAGAGAAGACCTTTGACCTGGTTTTACTCGATAATGGTCTCCCGATGATGACCGGTGAAGAAGTTGCCAGGATCGTCCGTCAGAATCCCGAACATGAAATGCTTCCTCTTGTCGCTTTTACCGCCACGCCTTATGCGGATGCAAAAGAGAAATATCGTGAGATCGGATTCGATGCATTTTTACCCAAACCCTTTCAGGTCTCGCAGCTGTATAATTTACTGCTTCGTTATTTGACCAGGGAAGCAGCCGAAATACCGTCTTCCTCTAAAACAGAGCAGGATACCGTTCTGGACGAAGAAAAAGGATTGGCCTTTGCCCATGGGAAAAAGGAACTTTATCAGGAGTTACTCAAAGAGTTTCTCTCAGTTTATGCTCCCAGTTGGTCTCTCCTGGAAAAGTATCGCCGTGAAGGCAGTCTGGATCAGGCTCGGAATTTTCTCCTGGATATCCGAGGGCTTTCCGCGACAATCGGGGCAGAGGCCCTCTACCGACTCGTCGATCGCCTGTTTCGTAAAGTAGGTGAAGAGAGAGAACCTTTGTCCGAAGAGGATGTGGAAGCTTACGGAAGAGAACTCGAAAGGCTCAAAGCTGCGGTAGAGCGTTATCTGTTGAAACAGGTCTGATCCGCGGATCATCAAATCCTATTTTTCGTAAATCTCATCAAGAATCATATTGACATAGTCGTTGGCCCGGAAGGGGATGAGATCGTCGGGACTCTCACCGGTGCCGATATAGTAAAGGGGCATTTTGAGCTCGTCGGCGATGGTGAGGATAGCGCCGCCCTTGGCGGTGCCGTCCAGCTTGGTGATGATGATACCGTCGATGCCGATCATCGCGTCGAAGGCCTTGGCCTGGTTAAGGGTGGAACTGCCCTGGGTACCGTCGAGAATAAGCATCTTGCGATGGGGAGCACCCGGGAGAGCTTTGTCGGCGACTCGGACCATCTTTTTGAGCTCTTCGGCGAGGTTGGTCTGGGTGTGGAGGCGTCCGGCAGTGTCGATGATGACCCGGTCGATCTCTTTGGCCAGAGCAGATTTGATCGTGTCGAAGACTACGGCGGAGGGGTCGTGTCCCTGGCGGGTCGCAACGATGGGAACGTTGAGCTTTTGGGCCCAGCGGCTCAACTGCTCGATCGCCGCGGCCCGGAAAGTGTCCCCGGCACCGAGAACGACGCTGCGGCCCTCTTTTTGGTAGAGTCTGGCGAGCTTGGCAATGGTTGTGGTCTTGCCCGCACCGTTGACGCCGATGATCATCTCCACGAAGGGGTGATGGTCGTCGGGGTTGATCCATCGGGCCTGATATTGGAAGACGGAGATGAGGGAGTTGAAAGCCTGGGTGCGGGAGATAGTCTCTGGAAGCCCTTCCAGGAGCCTTTCGACGAGTTCGTAGTCCACATCGGCTTCTAGGAGAACCTCTTCCAGTTCATTTTTTTCCAGTGTTTTCTTCTTTTCCGGGACGGTTTCTCGGATTGCTTCATTGGTTTTACCGAAGGCTTTTTTCAAAAAATCAAACATCTATCTATCCTTCTTTTTTCTTGATTTCGCGTAATTGGTCGATAAGACTCTGGAGCATTTCATAGGGAACGGCCCCTTGAATGTTCATAATATATTTACCATCTTTAAAGATGAGAGTCAAAGGAAGGGGGTAGTCCGAGCCCTGCTTTGCCAGACCGGCGAGATAATCTGCCAGGGCGTCGTTGTCCGGGGCCCGGGAGATAAAAAAATTGCTCTCGTATCGGCGCATGAGCCGACGGAGCCTCGTAGGATCAAGTTCGCTATGGACCAGGAGGCCGATGACGAAGAGTTGATCCTTGTTGGCGGCTTGTAACTTTCCTAGATAGGGGAGCATTCCCCGACAGGGCGGGCACCAGTCGGAAAAAAGGACGAGCATGACCAGAGGCTGACGGATGCGCTGGAAACGGGCTTCGTGGTCGGTGAATTCCAATATCGTCTGCCGGCCGTCGATATCGCGGATCGTAAAACGTTTGGTCCGAGAGGCGGTTGAAGTTTCTTTGGAAACATGAACGGTCATAGGCTCGGAAGGCGAAGGTGTGGCGTTTGCTTCTTGCTTCTGCGCTTTCTCTTTGTCGCTACAGCCGGCGACACCGAAGAGGAACGATAGAAGGATCACCGGAATGATATAAGGGTAACCGTTCACTCTTCCGAGCTCCTCTTCGATATAATTTTTAGATCATTAAGCACGGGATTATATCTAAGGAAGGGTAAGAAGCGCGGCATGAAGCAAGGGAAAAGAGAGGAGCTTAAAGAACATTTTCGCCGCTGGGCGATTGAGCGCCTGCGCTCCGTACCGCCCGGAAGAGCTCGAATGGAGGATCGAAAACTGCGGGAACGCCTGAGAACCCATCTGCAGAAACGAAAAATCAAAAGGGTTCTTTTGTACCTGCCTTTGACGCTGGAAGTGGATTTGCGACCTCTGATCGCGGAACTACGCCGTAAAAGGGTAGAGGTATATGTCCCTTTTATGGAGGGTGCAAGTTTCCGTCCGGTAAAATATAGATTGCCACTGCATAAAAAGCGTTTTGGCATTTATGAACCTAAAAACTCAAGACAATATAGAGCACGGAAGATTGATATCGCGGTTGTGCCCATCGTGGGTACCGATCCGACATTGCGTCGGATCGGGTTTGGCAAAGGCTTTTATGATCGTTTTTTTGAAAAAGAGAAGCCGCATATCAAAGAGATTATTTTTATACAGCGGCGGTTTTGCCGCACCACTTTTGTCGTCACCGAGCGCCACGATATTCGAGCCGATGTCCTGATCGCAGGCAAAAGTGCCGGAGACTTTCCTTTCCCGGGAGAGTAGCGCTGCCCGGTGACGCTGAACCCATATCTCTGATAGATCCCGTTGCCGTGTTGTTCTAAAAAAGGACAGACGAATGGAGTTGTACTATCTTTGGATTACCCTGGCAGGGCTTTTGGGAGGGGGAATCGGTTTTGCCGCCGGACGCTTCTCCCTTGCACGGCGTTTTGACTATTTGAAGCTCGAAGCCGAGGCGAAGGCCCGGGCGATCGAACAGGAGGCGCAAAAGCTTCTGCATGATGCAGAGGCCGAACGCCAGAGCCGGGCTTTGGCACAGGAGCGTCGTTTTGAAGAACGCCTGACGGAATTGGAAACCCGATGGCGGGATTTGAATCAAAAGGAGCAAGAGCTAGAAGAAGAACGGGGAAAGCTTCGGCAACTGGAAAACCGTCTGGAGGAGAAGTATCGCCATGCGGAAGAGCTTGCCGAACGTCGCCGTCGTCTTCTGGCGGAGGATTTGGAGCGCCTTGAAAACGTCGCATCCATGACAAGGGGGGAGGCGAAAGCGTTTCTCATCAAAAAGGTCGAAGAGCAAAGCGCTTCCGAACTGGCGGCGGTAGTGCGCAAACGAGTGAAACTGGCCGAGGACGAAGCCCGTCGCCGGGCCCATTACATTCTCGCCCAAGCGACGACTCGCTATGCCGGAGAGTTCGCCGGAGAGCGCCTCATCAATACCATCACGCTACCGACCGATGATCATAAGGGACGGATCATCGGCAAGGAGGGGCGCAATATCAAGGCCTTGGAGCAACTATTGGGCGTCGATATTATTATCGATGAGACTCCCGGCGTCATCGTGGTCAGCAGCTTCAATCTCTATCGTCGTGCCATTGCCACCCGCGTCATCGAACTTCTGGTCGCCGACGGTCGGATCCATCCGGGGAGAATCGAGGAGGTCCATGCCAAGGTCCAGGAGGAGTTTGAACGGACGATCTACGAAGAGGGGGAGAATGTCCTGATCGATCTGGGACTCTTTCCTATGCACGAGGAGCTTATCAAACTCATCGGTCGACTCAAGTACCGGGCCAGCTACGGTCAAAACGCTCTGGCCCACTCCCTGGAAGTAGCCCGCTTGGCGCGGGTCATGGCGGCGGAGATGGGCGGTGATGAGAAGCTGGCGATGCGTGCCGGGCTTCTGCACGATATCGGCAAGGCTCTGACCCAGGATTTCGGCGGCAATCATGTGGATCTCGGCGCGGAGCTCTGTCGAAAGTACAAAGAGCACCCGACGGTGATCAATGCGATCTATGCCCATCACGGACACGCCGAGCCCGACAGTGTCGAGAGCGCCGCCGTCTGTGCCGCCGACGCGCTCAGCTCGGCCCGGCCCGGGGCTCGACGCGAAGTGCTGGAGAGCTTTACGCGCCGGGTGAAGGAGATCGAGGAGATCGCCAAAAAAGAAGAGGGGGTCGCCCACGCTTATGCGATCAACGCCGGCCGGGAGCTGCGGGTCTTCGTCGATGCAGGAAAGGTAGATGACAATCAGGCGGCCCGCTTGGCCCACGAGATCGCCCGGAAAGTCGAGGAACAGGTCCAGTACCCCGGGGAGGTGAAGGTCAATGTGATTCGTGAGACCCGGGCCGTAGAGTTTGCCCGCTGACTCAGCCGACTCTAATCCCTCCTTGCGATAGAATAATTTTATGAAACCACAGGAAGGATAACCGAATGACCCAATGCATCAAAGCCCATATACGGATGGAAGAGCGTTATGAAGGCCTGAGCCTCACCTATGGAGATAATCCGGAACTCAAAGCCCAGGTTTTTGAAGCGATCGAAGCTGCGAAAAGAGAGACGGGACTCGATCCGGATATCTTTGGTAATCCTGCCAAGGAGCATCCCGAGAAGGAGGGGGTCTATATCGAGTTTCACGAGGACGCCCAACGGGAAGCGGGAGATTTCTTCGAGCGAGTGCTACATCGGCTGGGTGTCGTCTGCGAGAAGGACGACTGATGGGAAGGATCTTCCTGGCGCTTTTGGTGACGGTGCTTCTGGCTTGTGCCCAGGCTCCCCGGGTAGTCCTCAAAACGACGCAAGGCGAAATCATGCTCAAACTCTTCCCCAAGGCGGCTCCCCTGGCGGTGGAGAACTTCACGAAGCTGGTGAAGAAGGGCTACTACGACGGGACGATCTTTCATCGGGTTATCAAAGGTTTCATGATCCAAGGGGGCGATCCTAGCGGGACCGGAAGAGGAGGAAGCTCGATCTGGGGAAAAGAGTTTAAGAATGAATATGCCCCCAATCTGGTCTTCGATCGTCCTTATCTCCTGGCCATGGCTAATCACGGTCCCAATACCAACGGCAGTCAGTTTTTTATCACCGTCGCTCCCGCCCCCTGGCTCAACGGCGGCTATACGATCTTCGGCGAAGTGGTCAAAGGCAAAGAGGTGGTCGACGCCATCGACCGGACACCCACCGGTCCCGGAGATCGGCCTCTTAAAGAGCCAAAGATCATCAAAGCGATCGTCAAGTAGATGCATCTCGATGACCTGCGGGCCGAACGGCGCCGATGGCTGAGGTGGAAAAATATTGCGCCGCTCGTTGAAGCGATCGATGCGCTGCCCGAACCTGTCGTGACCCGGCGGAGCTATGAGGATGTCGTGACGGCGGAACTGGATCCCGACTATGAGACCCGCTGGGGCGCGGAGATCGAAAAGACGGCCCGGATGCTCATGCCCTGGCGCAAAGGGCCCTTTCATCTGGGCCGACTCTTTATCGACAGTGAGTGGCAGAGTCAGATCAAGTACAATCTTCTGTACCCCCATTTTGACCTACGGGACAAGATGGTCGGCGATATCGGCTGCAACAACGGATACTATCTCTATCGGATGCTTGCCCAAAAGCCGGCGAAGCTCGTGGGCTTCGATCCGTCGGCTCTCTACTACAGCCAGTTTCGCTTTCTGGAGCGTTTCTTTTGCAGCGGAATCGGCTATGAACTTCTGGGAGTCGAGCATCTGGAGTATTACGAAGAGCCTTTCGATACGCTTTTTTGCCTGGGAGTGCTTTACCACCGCAGCGATCCCGTCTCTACACTGAAATCCCTGAAAAAAGGGCTCAAAAAAGGGGGAGAGCTCTTTCTGGATACTTTTATGATTGAAGGGGAGGAAGAGATTTGCTTGACGCCGGCGGGACGTTATTCCAAGATTCCCAACATCTACTTCATCCCGACGATTCCTGCTCTTAAAAACTGGTGCTATCGGGCGGGATTCGGCTCGGTGGAAGTCCTGGCGGTCAAGCCCACCGACCGAACGGAGCAGCGCAAGACCGAATGGATTGCCACCCAAAGCCTGGAGGACTTTCTCGATCCCGAGGATCCTACCCGAACGGTGGAGGGGTATCCGGCCCCGAAGCGTGTCTATATCAGGGCGATCAGAGCGTAGTTTTCTCTCACCACTCTATTGTCGCAACAAGAAGATAAAAAATATCCAAACTTTTCTGAAAAAGAGTTTTTATTTTTAAATAAGCGAGCTTTCGCTATAAATACGCTATGAAATGAGGGGCTCTATTTACAGAAAGCCCATATAATGGCTTCTCTCAGCAAATTTTGAATGGACATGTGATCAGGGATGAGGATTTTAACGGTAGGATTCGACGAAGAGTTTGCCAAAGAGGTAGAAAAAGAGATCGGGAAATATTTTATCTGCATCGTCGATAGTGCAATGGATCTATACGATGCCAGCAACTTCACCTATTTTCGTCACTATGAGCTGATTATCATTGTGGATGAGGGGGTACAGTTCTCCCTGGAGCGTTACGTTCACGAGATCAAAAAAAAGAAAAAAGAGACCAAGATTATCCTTCTGACTGACAAGCCCCAGAAGCAGCGGGCCTTTTTCGCTTTGGGGGTCGACGACGTAGTTTTCAATCATATCGGTGAACCTGATCTGATCGCTGCCCGGGTCCTGGCCAATATGCGCAATCTTTACGGCACCAAGGTCGATATCGGCAAACTGTGTATCGACATTGTCAACAAGAAGATCGAATATGACGACAAAATCGTCTCTCTTAACGGCAAGACCTTCGATATCCTTGCCTACTTGGCTTTGCGTAAACAGCGGGTCTTTTCCAAAGACGAAATCATCAATGCACTCTGGGAAGAGCCCGAGTATGTCAGCGACAATACCGTTGAAGTAGCGATCAATCAGATCCGCAAGCGTCTGCGAAGTATTCTAGGCTTCCAGGTGATCCATACCGTTCGGCGGCGGGGCTACAAGTTTTCTTATTGACAAATCTCAAGCCATAGAAGCGTTGCGGATTTATCCAAAATTCTCCGGGCATTAAGCCCCTTTTCTCACCGCTTGAATGAACACTTCTCGAACGATTGATCCTTCTCTTCTGCATTGACTACTGCAAGTTGGATAGCTTTGCCTCTAGAACATATCTGGCAAAGCTTCATGAGGAGTGGGATGTTTGCGGGGTGCGGGACGTGGAGGCCGATAATGGTGCACCGGCCGGGGGCGGGGTTTGACGGCCGGCCGGTGTTTCCGGGCTTTTTGGCGTATCTCCTGACGCTGCTGTCTGAGGAGCTCTTTGATCTTTCGGGTCCGCTCTTGCTGTTTTTTTCTGGCGATTTCACGTCGTTTTTTCTCTTTGGCCAACATTTCGGCTCGCTGTTCCGGTGTAAGATTGGGAGCCAAATAGTTGAGTTCTACTAGATTGTCCACAATGCTTTTGAAGGTGGGTACGGCAGACTGAGAGGCGAAGTATTTGTGATATTTGCTTGCTTCGATGACCAGGACGCCGATCTCGTAGCGGTGACCTTTGTCGTCGTTGGCAAAGCCGAAAAAGGAGCTGTTGTAGCGTTTGACATAACGACCCTTGGTTGCGATGTGGGCAGTTCCCGTCTTTCCGCCGATCTCCAGTCCGGGGTATTGGGCCGCGACGCCGGTCCCCTCCGAGACAACTTTTTTGAGAATTTTCTTCATTGCTCGGGCCGTAGCCGGTTGAATCACCTGCCGGATTTGGGCTTGAGTTTCCCGGAGGCGGAATTTGCGTCCGTCGTAGGACTCCAGATAGTCGACGATTCGCGGTGGGACGAGACGTCCGGAGTTGTTAAAGACGTTATGAGCCTGAAGGAGTTGGATGAATGTCGCTTGCATTCCATAACCGTAGGCTTGATTGGCCCGGTGGGGTTTCTTTTCCAGTTTCCAGGCAGGTTTGATCCGTCCGGGAAGTTCTCGGGAGAGATCGATATCCGTGCGCCGTCCCAAGCCGAAAGCTCTGAAGCCGTCGTACATCTCTTTGCCGCTAAGACGCCAGGCGATCTGGGAGATACCGATGTTGGAGGAGTGGACGATGATGTCGGTGGCGGTCAGGGAGTCGAAGGCCTCGTCGTCGGTGATTTTCTGATGTTTGCCGATATAGAAGGGGCCGCCGTTGTAGGTATTGAACCAAGTCTGGGGCGTGACG
>Ga0256841_1000489_pt1 | contig 40933 bp, 34 predicted proteins | sample 356308metaG_FD_185971 | JGI IMG/M metagenome (GOLD analysis project Ga0256841, IMG submission 185971) | Hydrothermal vent microbial communities from Mid Atlantic Ridge, Atlantic Ocean - 356-308 | ecosystem: Environmental > Aquatic > Marine > Hydrothermal vents | place: Atlantic Ocean: Mid...
CCTTAAAGGTCTATTTAATAAGCACACGATTAGTGTGGACAAAGACGAAATGTGGCATGGAGTTCTCAAAAAACTAGATAAAAAGAAACGACGCCAACGGGCCTTACTCTTTTTTTTCCTTGTTGGGATTATATCCTTCGCTTCTTTCCTCTTTGATACTATGAGTCCATATTCAACTTCCTTATCGGAAGTCTCCTCAACACACCAAAATTCGTTACGTTCTGATAAAAATGAGAATGCCTCTCGGGTATTCACCAAAAATCAACCCTCCTTGTCTAATGTAAATTACAACTCTAAAAAAGAAAAAGGGCAGCAAAGAATATTAAATTCTTCTTCGTCCCCTATCACAAATGTCGACAATTCCAAATTAATTTCTTATTCCTCTTCTGATACTACAAATAATAGTTTGAATAAATTAGATTTATCCAATGAAAATATTAATCCCTCTAAAAATTTGTTTCCTGACCACCCAATTCTAGACGAAATCAAAGTTCTACCTGTAATACAAGCTGCAATCATTACTTCTTTAGATTTTATACGAATCAGGTTGGCTCCTCTTTTCTATTCTGTAAAAACGACCTCTCTTGCGCATCCATGGTCTATTGGGTTTAACTTTTCTGTCGGTCAACATACGAATAATTATGGTCATTATACCAGTAATATTGCTCAGACCTATAAATTGTCCCGCTCTAAAAGTGAACAAAGTTTAGAATTTCTAAGGGCTGGGGTTTCTTTACAAAAGAACATATCCAAACATTTCTTTTTTCGTTCCGGGCTTAATGTATTCAAAAGAACAGATCTTTATACAGATACGGTTGGCGTCAGTGATAAAAGGGATGTTTCAACTTCTTATTCTCCCTATATCGGTACAAACGTGATCGGTAAAACCAAGCAAACCCTTACTTTTGAAGAAAAACAAAAGTACGAAGCCATCTATAGGGTGTACAATGATTATGCTGGGTTACAAATCCCTGCATTTTTGGGATATTCCTCATATTTTGGGAAAAATGCTATACAAATTGGGTTAGGTCTTTCCCTCAACTACCGGTTCTATATTAAAGGTTTTACAACTTATAATTATGTCGCCGTCCCTCTCAATACGTTTAATTATTACGGAACCCAAGTCTATTCTAAGAACCTGTACTTGTCCGCTATGGCGAGCTTGAGGTATGAACACCAATATACTGCCAAAACAACTGCTTTTGCCGGTATTTTAGCAGATAAAACATTAGGGAATATTCTAAATTCAAAGTCCGGTCTTTGGCAGGGTTATCATGCGTATTCTTTTGAAGCCGGGTTCAGATACATTTTCCGTTAACGGTTATGTGTTTAGTGTATTTTTCAGCGTATCAAAATACAATAGAATATCCTAAACGGATAAACTCTTATTCGTCCCTTCATTCAAACTCACTCTCTGATTTACTGAGAAAGGGAAAATAATATCCTTCTTTATTTGGTCAATTGTGTAAAAAATGCAAATTTTGCACTCCGTTTCCAAGGAGAGGTGCTCGAGTGGTTGAAGAGGCACGCCTGGAAAGCGTGTGTGCCCGAGAAGGGTACCGGGGGTTCGAATCCCCCTCTCTCCGCTTCCATTCCTTCATATGTTGAATAAGAATCACCTCTATTTTATAATCATTAGACAATAATCGACAAAAAACTTTGCTGCCCAATTGGGATATCTCAAAGGATTATACTTGCCATAGAATGGAATTGAGCCGGGAATTCCTCCTCGATGTCGTTTTAACAGGATGTAGGGTAAGAGGGTATGAAATAGTAGAGTAGAGGCTTTCTTATATCTCCCTTCTCCTGTGATCTTATGTAGTTTGAATAACACTATGGCCAGTTGAATGTGGCCGGTTACACAAATAAAGCGGTCATCGCCTTGCCAATCTTCATTATAACTTCCTGCTAAACGTTTATTTTTTTCTAAAATTAATAGTAACGCATCACTTGTTCGTATAACCGCCTGGAGGAATCGTTCTTGCTTCAAAATAAGGTAGGTCTCTAACCAACCCCTCAAGGTATAGGCAATAGTATGAGTAAAAGCAGGGTATCCCTTTTGAAAACCCCAATTCATAAAGGTTCCATTCTCTTTCTGATAGGCTAAATAATGTTCCATCGTCGGCTCTAATGAGGTATAGAGTTGTGCTTTCTTTTTAGAAATTGAGGCTACTTTTAAGATTGGCCAAATGACACGGGAATAGTAGGCGGGCGAATAATCTTCTTTCCATGCGAAAGCACTCCAAGATCCATCCGGATTTCGCTGATCTAACAGCCATTGGACCGCTCTTTCCATTTGATTAAAAAAAACAGGTTCAGCGGTTAATTCATACCCGGTGTACAGTCCAAAAAGGATTTGTCCTGTGTTGAATATACTCGGTTTTTTTGGACCTTTTGAATAATATTTACCGGAAGGAAACGCTCCGGAATCCAGCTGAGTTGACAAAAGCCAATAGGCCTGTTGTCGGATAAGGTCATTCGCCGGCAAAGAGGTGTTTTTAGAATACGCGAGAAGTGTTTCTAAAAGGTAGCCTGTCGTCTCGGGATATGCCTTTGCCCATCCATCCCCCGCATTCAACCAATAGGAGTATGAATGCGCACTTCCTTTGTATCCGGTAGCTTGAAAAGACCGCATTATCCATTGAATGGTTGCATCCATCGCCGATAATATTCTTCTATCCATCTTTTCTTCTCACTAATCGAAGCAATCTATACATCCATCCGTTCGATCTATAAATGTAATGATATCCTTTGGGGATAGCTCCAAACCCGGTAAATACCGGGGCTATATTAGGGTGATTACTCCCATCAAAATCAAAGCATTTAGCTCTTCCCCTACTCTTTTTAATGGCTTCCCATAAAAGTAAATACATACCCGCTTCATTTCTGTAGGCAGGACTTGCCCCTCCTAACCAATAATGAACCTGCTGGCCGGTGAAAATTAAATAAATCATGGCATGTATATGTCCATCCTTATCTTGAACAGCATATATTTCTTTCTTATCCAATTCTGTTAGGCGTTTATCTATTGTGCGGATGATATTCTTTTCTCTATTGCCAAACTTTATTTTCTTGTAGCTAAAAACCGCTTGTATGTGTTCTATAAAGCGATTTATATCCTTTACGGATATGAGCTTTAGAAAGCTCGAAGCTCGTTTGATTTTAGAGCGAGTCGCACTTTTTAACCCCGCATAAATTTCCTCTTCTTCCGCTGTTATATCAAGGGTTTGGGTATATTGAGTGGTTTGGTTGTAGCCTTTCCATTTGAAGGGCAACCAATCATCTAAAGCGTAATGAATTTTAAAATCTTGCATTGATGCTCTTGGCAATTCTTCGAGTATTTGGGTTATTATTTTTCTTCGTTTGGAATACAAGGAATGGGCCTTGGAGGTATCAATATTGCGCAACCAAATACCGTTAAATGGGGTAAATGGCGGTAAAGTTAATCGACGGATTCCATAGTTCGTTTTTATTTCATATAGCATTGCTCCTTGCGGTGTTCCTTTTGGTGAGAAGGACATCGCTATTTCCCAACCTGATTTACCACATGTTATATCCCACCACCATGGCTGCAAGAATACCGGTATTTCCGAATAGTCCTCACATATACTACTCCAATACTTTTTATTTTTATTGTCGCTCATGGCATTGATTTCTAATCGCGAAGATACGACCTATTTTATTGTTGCTATCTTCAATTTACAGCGAATATACAAGGTCTTGAAAGACAATCTATACAGGAAAGCTGTTTACATTTAGTGAATCTTTAAACCTAAGAAAAATCCATTTATATAAACGAATAGAATATCTATGAAAGATTAGCGATATTTGTTTTTAGTGAAATTGATTGTCTTCGACTAATGGGTATAATACAGGATGATGTATCTTTGACTTTTTGTACTTTATTTTAAAACTATTTTCATCCGCGTTTATTGACACCATTTACTTGTAAAATACATCAAGCATGCTTCCATTTCATACTGTCTATTTATATGCACGTACGATTCATTCTGAAGATATCGTATACATTCAGACGTTGTTGCAAAAAATTTTAGTAGATGGTATTGTTGTCTTTTGTCATATAGACTTTTTATCTGCTGTTTCCTCTTATCCGGATATATCTAATACCTTATCAAAACTACCCTCGTTTACTTTTGATGCTCTCCCAACAAAAGAAAAACAGGTAATCATGGCTATGGGTGGAGATGGGACAATACTCCATGTCGTCCATCTACTGAAGGGAAAAACAATACCTGTATTAGGAATAAACTTAGGTAGACTAGGGTTTTTATCCGGTGTAAAAAAAATAGAAATCGCTCATGCAATAGATGCGTTATTTGCACACAACTACTATATTGATCAGCGAACATTAATCGGGATTGCTTCCCAAACGGGGTCATTTGGGGATTTTCCCTATGGATTAAATGAGTTTTCGGTTCGGCGCTTGGATTCCTCTCCAATGATAAACATATCCATTTATCTAGACGATGAATTACTCAATAGTTATTGGGCAGATGGTATGTTGATTTCTACTCCTACTGGATCTACCGCATATTCTTTGAGTTGTGGTGGCCCTATTCTTTTTCCTCAATCCGGAAATTTCGTTATTACTCCCGTAGCACCTCATAGCTTAAGTGTCAGACCTGTGGTTATAAAAGATGACAAATGCATACGGGTGGAAGTTGCCGGACGTTCCAAAAATTTTATGATCACTTTAGATGCTCGACATTCCTATATAACCTCCGATCAAGTTGTCCAACTCAAAAGAGCTCCTTTTTATGCTTACTTAGTTTATGTTGGTTCTTCGACCTTTATGAATCGCATTAGGGAAAAATTACATTGGGGGGAAGACAAACGAAATTAGTACTTGTACTTTTTACTTTGTTCCACGTGGAACAATCCTATTTGAAAAAAGAATAGGTTATCCATGCAAAAAAATAAGCCAACCCTGTCATAACAACAAACTGAATTATCGGCCATATCCACGTCTGTGTCTCTTTTTTAACGACTGCTAAGGTGCTCATGCATTGCATCGCAAGGATATAAAAAACCAATAAGGACAATGTAGTAGCCCGATTAAAAATCTTTTGTCCGGTTTTAATATCTATCGCTTCCTGTATCTTTTTTCTCAAACCCTTATGTTGACTTTCATCTTCTACACTGTATATCGTGGAAAGTGTGCCTACAAAAACCTCTCGTGCAGCAAAAGAAGTTAAAAGGGCAATCCCAATCTTCCAATCATATCCTAAGGGTCTTATAATGGGTTCTATCCCTTTGCCAAATTTTCCGGCAAACGAATGCTCCAGTTTCTTGGAAGCCACCAGTATTTGAGTTGCCTTTGCATCCAATCCCTGTTGGTGTGCTATCGTGGTATACTTACGCTCTACACCTTTTAAGGTTCCGGATGTAGAAGTATTTGCAGCTAGCCATAACAAAACAGAAATGACAAGTATAATCCTCCCTGCTGTCCAAATAAATGAACTTACTTTATCTTTTACTTCGTTCGCAACAGATCGCCAATGCGGCATTCTATACGATGGTAATTGGATCATCAAATACCCTCTTTCCTCTTTCTTAATCAACCATTTCATAAGAAAGGCTATAAATAAAGCCATCCCAGCTCCTATTATATACAAACCGAAAAAAGCTAATCCTTGTAAATGTATAAATTTCCATATATATACATTGGGTACAACTAATGCTAATAACATTGTGTAAACCGGTATTCGTGCACTACAACTTATAAACGGTGCAACAAATAGTGTGATCAATCGCTGTTTTCTGTTTTTTATCGTCCGGGTAGACAGAATGGCCGGAATGGCACAAGCACTACTCGATATCAATGACACTAATGATCTCCCATTCATCCCGAATATACGCATGACTCGATCAAACATAAAGACCACCCTGGCCATATAACCACTTTCTTCTAATAGTACTATAAAAAAAAACATGATTCCTATTTGTGGTACAAACATCAGTACTCCATTGATACCAGCTAATATTCCTTCCGTGAATAACTTAGTAATATTTCCCTCAGGTAATACTTGCTCTAAATAAAATCCTATTTGTACAAATCCCTTATCGATCCATTCCATAGGTATGGCCGCCAATGAAAAAACAGCTTGAAACATGATAAAAGTTATAATCAAAAAAATAACAGGTCCAAAAAATCTATGTGTCAAAAAACTATCCATTTTGCCCGTTATATCTAAGTGATCAAACTTTTGTTTGACATGCTGTTCTACAAAAGGTTCAATTATCTTGAATCGATTCATCGTCTCTTCAATTTGTCTACTCAAGGGTCTATAACCTGCTTCAGCTAATAACAGACGAATACTATTCCTATCTTCCTCCTTTAACCATTGATTTAAAACATAATTATTATGCTCTGCTATCAAAAGAGCTAAATAGCTATTTTCTATGCCTACCCGTCGCTTTACCTCCTCAATGAGGGGTTCTAACTCCGGTTTATACCAACTTGTATGATCTTTTATTCTATCGGTAGGATGTGTTGCAACGGTTACAATTGTATTTTTTAACGTTTCGATACCTTCGCCAGTCCTGGCGCTAACCGCTACAGCTCGTATACCAAAGGTGGACTCAAAATTATTTATATCGATTTGTACACCATATTTCTTCGCTGTATCTGACATATTCAAAGCCAGAACAATCGGCAATTCTAATTCCAACAATTGATGTAACAGCAAAAGCTGTTTATCTAATGCTGTACTATCTGCTACATATAAGATAACATCCGCAGAATCCCTTTCCTCTTTACCAATAAAGTAATTTAAATTTACAGCTTCTTCCGGAGAGTTGGGGTGTAAGCTATACGTTCCGGGAAGATCAATTAATCGTATCGTTACATCTTTGCCAATGGAAAACTTTCCAATCTTTTTATCGACAGTAACACCCGGAAAATTTCCGGTTTTAAAATGCAATCCCGTTAGAATATTGAATAAAGTTGTCTTTCCACTATTTGGATTACCTACAATCGCTACATTAAGTGTGTTTCGCAGCTTAGACAAATCAGATATGTTTTATTCGGTAATGATATCTTGAAACTCTTCCTTTCTAAGTGCAATATACTGACTCCCTGCCATTATATACAAGGATCCACCAAAAGGAGCGCGCCGGACAATGGATATTTTCATACCCGGCAATATGCCCATTGACAATAACTTTCTAGCGACTACCTTATTGCTAAACCGCTTAATAACCTTGTTTCTTATACCTTGCACAGCCATATCATTACGATTAGGCTACAAAGGTATTTTTTATCCTCTTTGTCTACAATACCTAATGGTAGGTATTATTAACAGAATCTGTGCGTATAGGTAAATGTAGCGCTATTGGATGTTATCAATCTTAGTGTTTATTTGACGGATATCTTGTCTTATACTTTGGAGTTCTATGAACATATCTTGACTGCGCATTTCTGGTAAATACCGTTTAATGTCCGGACTTATCTTACCTTTTACTTCCCATATCTCTAAAACCTCCTTTGTATCCATATGCTGAATAGGATATTCAGTATTAATCGAAATAAGTGATACAACATCATTGGTAAGGTCAAAAGCTAATCTCTTACATAATATACTATCTTCGGTAACGATTATATATACTTTTTCCTTGCTCCAATCCCTAGGTCCCTCTACATAACTGCATAGTGCGTATTCGCCATCCTCTATTATCCCTTTCATACTATCCCCAACTATTTGAAAACAACGTAGACTTTGATTTTGAAAACTAGCAATGGGCAAAGAAAAAGAGGGAAGGGCTCGAAACCATTCAGGATTATGTAAATTATTGGAATAACCAGCATATGCTTTTCCTGAAACCATGCTGATATTCTCATTTCCTTCAGAATCCGTAGTGATTACAAGAGGTGGTTTTGCTTCTTTTGTGAAAATTAAATATTTCTTGTCACTATGCCCAAATAACCAAGAAGCGTTTAGGTTAAAACACCGGATTAAAGCTTCTAAGATAGATCCTGAAATACGAATTCGTCCTCTCTCAATATCCGCTATATTTTGCTTTGTTCCAAGGATAGACGCCATCTCCTTCTGGGTCAATCCCTGTTCGATTCTAAAAAGCTTCAATCGAATAGCTTCAATCGGAATATCTCTTTTGCTAGGCATCGTTTCTCCTTCATTTAATACTCTACGAAAATACACATTATTCCGCTACTATACCTCTGATTTAGCTTTTTTATATGAAATGATTAATAATTTCATTAATTTTATACTACATACAGTGTTATGACTATAGTATTTATAGATAAAATTATTCGTGACAAAAGAGTATCTTTTGCATTACTTTCTATTTATTAGAACAGTTTTAGCTATGAAATGGTCTATTTAACGGTTAAGACGCATCTTTCTTTCCGTATGAAATTGCGGAAAAATAGCAATCATTATAGCGATAAAAATAATAAAAACAACCATAAGATGTATTTTTTTACTATCCAACTACAAAATATATGCCAACAATAAATAATTTATAAATATCTATATATTAATTATTTAAATAAGTAATATTCTAATAAAAATAAATCCTATAACTAGATAACAGGTAGTTCGGTACCCTCGAAGAAAGGTTCTCAAAGTCCGGCTGATAAGTTTAAAAAAGTACAATCCTATTGTTTAGTCTGTTGTCAATGCTTGATTCCTTTGTAACAGCTACAATAGAATTAATCCTGGCGCTTATCAACATTAGAAATGCAATGAACCTAGTTTTTTCAATGCCCCCTTAATAATAAGTGAATTATAAAATTTTTTTTCTCTTTATTATTATTAGTCGTGTGAATACGTGGAAAAAAATATTACGATATTATTTATTATTAAGTTATTCACTTCTTAAATGATAATATACAATATTGATTTCGATATTAATCATTGATTTTGTGGTTATTATATTTTACTCACTGTTTTACAGTTAATGTGAATAACAAATTAACTGAATAAAAATGATGTGATGCTGTTCTGAAATACTTGTTAGAAAGAGGATAGTTTACTAGAAGAACAATACAATATTATTAATTTTTATAATACAATAAATTATTATTAAACTTTATTCACATTTTTCAATAGTTTTTAACTTTAATTATGCATGAAAACAGTGAATAAGTAAAAGTATTAGCTGTTTATTATTAGATATCTATATTTGCAGATTATTTATAATGTTAATAACTTTTATGAGAGTCGTACTACAGCGTGTTCTTTCAGCTTCTGTTACAGTAGAAGAACAAATTATTGCAAAGATAGGTAGAGGTCTATTACTCTTTGTTGGTATTGAGACGGAAGATAATGAATCAGATGTACAATGGCTGGTTAAAAAGATCATAAATATGCGTATTTTCTCAGATCAACAACAAAAAATGAACTTATCTGTCCAAGACATCCAGGGAGAAATTTTGGTAGTTAGCCAGTTCACTTTGCATGCATCTACCAAAAAAGGAAATCGCCCGTCCTACATAAAATCTGCAAAACCCGATATTTCTTTACCTTTATATCACCATTTCATACTGGAGATCAATAAAAATATTAATTCAGAGGTACAAAATGGAAAATTTGGTGCCAATATGCAAGTGGAGTTAGTAAATGATGGTCCTGTTACGATTATAATAGATAGTAAAAACAAAGAGTAACTACTAAAAATATGAGCTTAAAGAAAGTACAAGAGCAAGTTGACGAGTGGATACATACGATAGGTGTGCGATATTATGATCCGTTGACCAATGCCGCTATACTGTCGGAAGAAACGGGTGAAGTTACAGGACTTTTGGCGAGAATTTACGGTGAACAATCCTTCAAAGAGGCTTCAATAACTGAAGAAGTAGCCAAACAAAGGTTAGGAGAAGAGCTAGCTGATGTACTATTCGTTGTAGCTTGCCTGGCAAACCAAACAGGAATAGATTTGGATAATGCCTTTACAAAAAAAATGGAGAAAAGGACAAAACGAGATAAAACACGTCATATCAACAACCCTAAACTATATGGAAAGTAGCAAAGCAATCATAGAGAAATTGCAAAATGAGGTTAGCCTCAAGCACATTTTGTTAAGGAATTTACTTTCCATTACACATGCAATTAATGAGAATAAGTCAGCAGATGAGTTATTTAAGATGTATAAGACTTTTTTGCATTGGGTCATGAAAGTGAAAAAGATGGCGCTATTCATTATCCAAGAGGATCGATGGTCATGTGTTACTACGATAGACTGGGAAAACATCCAAGAAGAACAAATTAAAATAGAAAACTTTATTAAAGAGGCCAAAATTGAAAGAAGATATAATATCAAAGAAGACGATCCATCCTTTCTAGAGGGAATAGATGTTATTATAAGTGTTTGGCACAAACAAATTCCATTGGCCTATACCTTGGTAGGTGGTATTGGTTTTGATAAAGACACTCCGGATAAATACGATTTTATTAGTACCATTACCAATATTATTGCAGTCGCTATAGAGAATAAACGCTTGTTTAAGGAGCAGTTGAAAAGAGAATCCATTCGGCAAGAGATGAGATTGGCTGAGCAAGTTCAACAAATGCTTATCCCTGACCATTTGCCAAATAATTCTGTATTTGCATTGGATAGTTTATATATACCTCACGATGGGATTGGTGGAGATTATTTTGACTATATCCCCTTTTCTGATACCCGTTTTTCTATTTGTATGGCAGATGTATCCGGAAAAGGAATATCAGCAGCGTTATTAATGGCCAATTTTCAAGCAATTATCCGCAGTTTAATCAGACATTACAGAGATTTGGGTACCTTTATCATTGCTTTGAATGAGTCTATTCGTAGAATCACCAAGAGTGAAAAATACATAACATTCTTTATAGCAGATGTTGATTTAGAAAAGAAAACCATTAAATATATCAATGCGGGACATTATCCTCCGAAGCTCTATCACAAGGGTAATATAACCTCTTTAACCGAAGGATGTACCATCATTGGTTTTTTTGATGATGTAGGAGAAGTTCAAGAAGGAGAAGTCCAGTTGGAGGAAGACATGTTATTGCTTACTTTTACGGATGGATTAACAGATATTCTAAATGATAACAAAGAGATGATCCCGGAGTCATTATTAGATGAAGTACTGATACAAAATGCTCATCTGGATGTAATAGCATTTAATCACAAGTTGAAAGAAGTATTAGATCAGTACCGCGGCATGCAATCTTTTCCGGATGACATTGCAGTATTAAGTATGAAATACTATGGCAAGAAATAAAAAAAATCAAAATACTGCAGCAATCCTCGCATTATTAGGTGGTGCCATTGGTTTGCATTGGTTCTACTTGAGAAAGACGTTTTTAGGTTTGTTTTATATTTTTCTTTTGGTAAAGTTCGCTGACACAACTTTTTTCGGTTTACCTGTGGTAATTTTGATTTCGTTGATTAATGCTGTTAAATTTTTCAACATGGATCCGGATCGTTTTGACCGAAAGTACAACCGATCTTGGCTGAAAAGACAAAAAGCCAAAAGACGATATCCTTCTCCCACCGAACCCACTTCTGCAAAAAAACAAAAAACACGAAGACCGAAGATAAAAAAATCATCCTCAAAACGCAAAAGTACAGTTAATAAATACTTGAAACAAGCGAAAGCTGCTTATGATAAAATGGATTTGCTTGAAGCAGAAAAAGGGTTCTTAAAAGCTATGAGTGCAGATAGTTCGAATGCAGATGCTCCGTATTATTTGGCTTGTATTTATTCTGTTTGGGAAGATAAGGATCGAGCCTTTGAGTATTTGGAACGGGCTGTTAAGAATGGGTTAAAGCAAGTGACTAAAATAAGTAATGAAGAAAAACTAGCGTTCTTAAGGATACAAGAAGAGTATCAAGAATTTGTAGATAATAATTATCGTCGAATAAGTCCGCAAGAATTACCAAAAGAAGAGCACTCTTATGTGGAACAATTGTTGAAGTTAAAAGCGTTAAGAGAACAAGGTAAAATAGAGGAAACAGTCTATCGAAAGGAAGTTGATAAATTGAAAAATAATTATGGAAATTAGACAACTAATAGACAAAAACATTCACCCCCTTGCCGATACGCAAACCGTACGTGAGGCTTTATTGGCTTTTGAGAACCAAAAGTATGATATTTTACCGGTCATCGATCAATATCAAAATTATATTGGCCTCCTTCGCAAAGAGGATATTTTGTCAAGGGAAGCATCTTTGACCCTTAATTCTAATACAAAGCTATTACACACTTCAAATTCTGATGTTATTCATGTTGATGAACATTTTTACGAACTCATTAGCAAGTTATATGAGTTGAATTCTCCTATTGTTCCTGTTGTCGATAAGGATGAAACCTTCTTGGGAGTTGTTACTACAGAGCGATTGATGTATATGTTTTCAGCGAGTTTCTCTTTTGTAGAACCCGGCAGTATCCTCACACTTTATATCCCCAGAACAGATTATAGCTTAGCAGAAATAGCACAAATAGTAGAATCTGAAGGAGGTGCTATTCTCTCTTCTATAATACACAATAGTGAAGTTCCTGAAGCGGTCTATGTCACCTTAAAAATAAATCTTAATAATCTTTCGTCGATTATTCAATCCTTCGAAAGACATGGGTATAAAGTTAAATCCAGATTCTCTGAAAGAGAATACCAAGATGTTTTAAAAGACAGATACGATGAATTGATGAATTTCCTCAATGTTTAGTCATGCACTCATTAATCTGTATGCTACAGCATAATTTCCTTTGTATAGAGAGCATGTCGAATAGAGGGTTTGCGTACATTATTTGTTTTTTTTTAGTATTGGGATCAGTACGCGGGCAGTCAAATGCATCGTATGTCAAGGTACAATCCATCCACATATCTGGAAATTATCACACCAAACCATGGATCATCCAATATGAGATTCCTTTTAAAGAAGGGGATGCATTATCTATTGACGAGATACCGGAACTTACCCGTAAGACTCGGGAAAATCTCATTAATATGCGCTTATTTAGTAAGGTATCTATCCAAAATGAACGAGAAGGCCAATACATACGATTTCAAATAGAAGTTCGGGAGTTATGGTATTTATATCCTGGACTTATTTTTGAATTGGCCGATAGAAACATCAATACCTGGTGGCAGGAGCAAAATCACAGTCTTAGTCGTGTTAACTACGGTATCCAACTCCAATACGACAACGCTTCAGGAAGAAATGATTATTTAAAACTCGTAGCGCATACCGGATATACCAATAAAATCCAACTCACTTATGAAATGCCTCGATTATACAAGTTTCATCACTGGGGATATGGTATTGATATATTTCAGCGAACCCAAAAGGAAATTGGTTATCGCACTTATCTCAATAAAACGTTGTTTTATCGAAGTGACAAGGTATTACTCAAAAGACAACGTTTTGAGAGTTTTATAACCTATAGGCCGGACCAGAATCGACAACTTCGCTTGAAAGCTGGATGGCAGGGAAACTATATAAACCCTTTTGTTGTAAGAAGATTGAATGCCAACTATTTCATACCTAACCAAACACAACAGCGATTCTTTATGATAGAGATATATGCTAAAATGTCCTTTTTAGATAGGGAAGTATATCCTACCAAGGGTTTTAGCTTGGCTTCCTTTCTAAGAAAGGAAGGACTGGGTATTTATCGCGATCTCAATGTGAATTATCTCAATATATTATGGAAAGTATATGCTTCATCAACGGATGGGAAATGGAGTGTGGGAAATGTCAGTAGAGTACAAAAATTGGTTTATCCATCGAATAAAATGTCAGAGCCTCTTCCTTTTTACAATAGATCCTTTATCGGTTATTCTGACGACCAATTGAGAGGATATGAGCTGTATGTTATGGATGGGCCGCAGTATTTTTATACGAAGAACCATATAAAGTTCCGTTTGTTACACACCCAGTTATCTCTATACCAACGTGGGGAGTCTATTTTTCAGGCTTTTCGGTCTATTCCGATGGAGCTCTATCTTATTTTTCAGGTCGATGCCGGGATAATACAGGGATACAATCAAGATAACAATATGTTGAATGATCGTTGGATAATAGGAGGAGGCCCGGGGTTACATTTGGTTACTTTCAATCGATTCGTGTATAAGTTGGAGTGGAGTGTTAATCATTTAGGGGAGGGGGGACTTTTTTTTCATATCAATCGAAAATATTAATTGGAATGATACAGGAGCCACAAGAACTGATGGAGATTATTAAAACGGAGCCCGCAGTGTTAATTTACTTTTCACATGCAGCCTGCAATGTTTGTAAAGTATTAAAACCCAAGATAAAAAGTCTTTTGGAAGAAGATTTTGACCAAATAAAGATGGTATATGTTGATACGGTCTTGCATCCCGAAATACCTGCCCAAATGAGCATTTTCACGGTTCCTACTATCGTCGTTTTTTTAGAGGGAAAAGTGTATTTTAAATGGAGTCGAAACATCAGTATCCAACAGATCAAAAGAGAATTGGGTAGACCCTACCAAATGTTGTTTTCTTAATCATTTATTACCGCTAATTGGAGTATCGAAATGAACAGTATTCACCCGACGTATAGAAAATGGATCGAGGCTGCCAAGAGTGAACGAAAAAGCATTCGCAAGGCCTTGAAACGCATCGCACAAAGACCCCCCAAAAACATAGATCATATGTTTCAACAAAAGCATTCTGAGGCATTTGAACAGGTAGATTGTCTCGAGTGTGCTAACTGTTGTAAGACGACTTCTCCTATTTTTAGAGATCGCGATATAGACCGCCTGAGTACACATCTCGGCATCCGTCCTTCTGCCTTTATAGACCGATACCTTGAGATGGATGGAGATTCAGACTATGTCTTACAAACATCACCGTGTGTTTTTTTGGAGTCCGATAATACATGCAGCGTTTATGAGTATCGACCTAAAGCGTGTAGAGAATATCCTCATACAGACAGAAAAAAAATTACCCAATTATTTAGATTGACAGCGGTAAATACGGAGATATGCCCTGCTGCGTATAGGATTGTTAAAGCGGTAATAGATGAAGTTTTATGAAGGATCAGAAGAGGGTATTCTTCCATTTTCTAACTGTTCTTGAACTTACCCAAAACAAGATAAATCCAGAGGTTATCGTAAGAAGACCAAGGATAGAAAAGATTCTCAGTATAGTATTATTAATATTGTCCCGTTCATTGAAATCCATAATGTGCAGCATCCATAGAAAGTCAAATACTTTCCATTTATCCGTGCGCACTTTTTCCAATCGGTGCTTATCTACACTTAGATAAAGCCAAACTTTTTCCGGTTGATTATAATGAATACCCCAAGCGGGTAAAGACCCGCCTCTGTAATCTAAAAAAGAAGATATGTTTTGTCGTGTTACATAGACAACAGTGTCAGGTATAACAGGATTCCGGAAATACAAACCCGCTAAGTGAAGGGCCTCAGATCGATTCATATAAGGCCGGAGCCTACCATTTTGAGCATTATACTGTACTTCAGGAATTTTATTTTTGAACTTAAGAGAATAATACCAACCGTCATGGGAAGGAGATAATCGAACACTTTCTAAGCTATCTTTAGAAATGTTGTATTTCACAATTAAACTATCCGGAGATAGGAGTTTAAACGGAAACTTAGGAGTTTCTATTCTTCTATTGACCAAGTGATCACCGTGAATTTCATCGATATTAGTCCAGCTAAAATAAAGACCACCCAGTGTCCACAACAAAAATTGTATTCCGATAAATATACCGAGATAACGATGCGTTCGACGAATATAGTAATGAAATGAGCGCATTAATTTTTAAGGCCTTGTTTGCTTCCGGGACGGTAATCATTCGGCAACTTATAAGCGGGAGGTGGGGTATTAATAACTTCTCTTTTAACGAGAGATTCCGGCATAGGGGCAAGATCGTATTGGTGGAGTTTGTGTTTTTCTATGATGCGAATCAATTTTTGAGGATAGCGTTTGTCTGTGGCATATCCGCAAGCTCTTAGTCCTCTGGCCCAGGATTTATAATCGGTTCTATCGTACGTAAACAATCTACTATAACGAGGACGATCTCGTAAAAACTCAGAGTGATCCCGATAAGAATCTTCTACACTATCATAGATTCTAAAACAGGATTTTCGAAGTTTGCCCCATTGATCGCGGTCGTCATCTTCCTGAAAAAAGCGAGCTCCACTCCATTCAGACTTGCATTTAATGCCAAAATGGTTATTGGCGTAAACTGCCAAGTCACTCATTCCGGCTTGAGATTCTACAAGGCCTTGAGCTAAAGTGATACTAGCCGGAATTCCCAATAAGTACATTTCTTCAATGGCAATTTCCTTGTATTTATTGATATATCGTTCTTCCGGGGTATAATACTGACCAGACACATAAGTGTGAAGTATCAATAAAATTATTATGACAAACCAATTTTTCATAATTAGAGGGTTTGAGGGTATGAAATGAAAATGAATTTTATTAATTATAAATTCATACAGAAAGATAATTAAAAAAAAACATGTGAAATAGTAAAGCTTTTTTATACAAGAGCAAAACCGAGTTACATAGTCCAATAATTATGCCATTTATCATAAACAGAGGGTAGTGACAAATCAGAAGGAAGTTAGAGAAAGAAAGAGCGATACATAAAAGTACGCTATATATAACCCCCAAAGTGCACTAAAGTAAGATTTCAGGGTCTATAAAGCTAATCCAAATTCAATTGCCCATCAAGCAAATCCTCCAGTGTTTCACGTCTGCGGATTAATTGGCTATCATTTTTATCCATAAGCACTTCGGCAGGACGACATCTGGAATTATAATTAGAAGCCATGGCATATCCATAAGCTCCGGCATTGAGAAAGCAAAGGATATCATTTGCTCTCACTTCAGGCAAAACCCGGTTGACAGCAAAAGTGTCGGTCTCACATATATACCCGGTTAACGTATAGACTTTGGGCTTACCATCTATGTTGGACAGGTTTAAAATCTGGTGATAAGCACCGTAAAACATCGGTCGAATCAAATGATTAAATCCGCTATCCAACTGTACAAAGACCGTAGAGGTTGTTTGTTTAATCCAATTTGCCTTAGTTAAAAAATACCCGGCACCACTTACCAAATATTTTCCAGGCTCAAGAATTAAGGTTAACGGTTTACCATAAGATTGACAAAAGGCATTGAACCGTTGACTTAATGCACTTCCTAACTCCTCGATATCTGTCTCAATGTCATCGTTGCGATAGGCCAACTTAAAACCACTGCCAAAATCCAAATATTGCAAGTGATTAAACTCCTTCGCAACATTGAACAGTATTTCTGCAGCTTGCAAAAAAACCCCAATGTCTAAAATATCTGATCCGGTGTGCATGTGGATACCATCGATTTGGATATTAAGAGACTCCACAAGACGATGTACCAGGGGCATCTGGTAGACACTAATACCGAATTTTGAATCTATATGTCCGACACTTATCTTTGAATTTCCTCCGGCCATAATATGTGGGTTAATCCGTATTCCTACAGGAATCCCTTTAAAGTGCAAACCAAAATACTCGAGAATCTCCAGGTTGTCAATATTGATTTGTACGCCGACCTTCATTGCTTCTTCAAATTCCTCTAGTGAGACGCCACTCGGAGTAAAAACGATCTCTTCTGGAGAAAAACCGGCCATCAAAGCTATTTTTACCTCTTGGATGGAGACGGCATCAATTCCCGCTCCTTCTCGTTTTAAAACCTTCAAAATGTGAATATTGGTTAGTGCTTTTGCTGCATATCTGACTTTAAGTGAAGTCACATCAAATGAGTGCACAAATTGACGGTATTGCTTTACGATCTGATCTTGGTCATAAACATACAGCGGTAGGCCGTAAGTATGGGCTAATTCCACCAACTGATTCCTTTTTTTTCTAGAAGGGATTTCCATTATACCGGTTCTTATTAATTTTACAAGGTGTGATACAACAATTGTACCGAAACAAAGGTAATATTATTGCTTACATGCACCGGCGATGTAACCGGTAGTCCACGCAGCTTGAAAGTTAAAACCTCCGGTAATTCCGTCTATATCCAGTATTTCTCCCGCAAAATAAAGGTTGGGAAGGATACGAGAGGCCATTGTATTGGGATTTACATTGGACAAGTCGATACCTCCACAAGTGACAAATTCCTCTTTGAAGGTGGTCTTACCTTCGACGGGATAAATATCATGGCTCAAAGTATCGATGAGTTTATTCAGTCCTTTTTTGCCCAGCTCATTCCACCGTTTAGTAACGGGAAGGCTCGCTTTAGCTAAAAGATAACGCCAAAGCCTATCCGGTATTTTGAAAGGACGGAATTGGTAGAGATACTTAGGAGCGTTGGATTGGATAGTTGTTAGAAGGGATTCTCTTATAAGTTGATGATTTTGGATTCCGGTCCAGTTGACTTGTAAAGAAAAGCGATAATTCATATCGTGCAATTGTCTAGCACCGAAAGCAGACAAAACGAGAATGGCCGGTCCACTCATCCCCCAATGTGTGATTAATAATGGCCCGGAATGCTGTAGGGATGTACCTTCTATTCTGACAATAGCATTGGGAACGCTAAGTCCGGGCAAAGAGGTTATGTTGTTTTCTATAATATTGAAAGAAAACAAGGAGGGAACGGGAGGGACAATAGGATGACCTAGACGATGGATCCAGTCAAGTCCATGTGCGCGTGGAGCTCCCCCGGTAGCAACAATAATAGAGTCGAGAGAGACAGGTGATTTATCCGGGCTAAACTGAAGCAACCATTGATTAGACACGAGTGAAATTTGCCGGACGCCCGAGTTCAAACGGAGTTCTACACCCAAACGATCCACTTCACTTCGCAGACAATTGACAATATCCATAGAGGAATTAGACTGAGGAAAGACCCGCAAATCTTTTTCAGTTTTTAGAGGAATACCTCTATTTTCATACCATTGAATCGTGTGGTGATTGTCAAAGAAGCGGAAGGCCTTTTTAAGGAATTTGCTACCTCTCGGGTAGGCTTGAACAAGTTGCCGAATATGTGGTGCTGCATTGGTAACATTGCAACGCCCCCCACCGGAAATTTTTACTTTCGCAAGGGGTTTTTCTGTTTTTTCAAACAAGATAACCTGTGCATGAGGATGAACCTCTTTGGCACGAATAGCAGCAAAAAAACCAGCTGCACCCCCTCCGATAACCCCAATTATCATAAAATCTAAGATTTAGAGTAGTTTTTCCAATTTGAGGCGGAGCTCCTGTTCTTGTCTATCTATGGTATCTATCAGTGTTTGGCCTTCTTCAAGTATATCTTGTTTAAACGTTTCATCCGAAATGCCGGACATATTGATTTTTACATTCAACCAAGCTCCCCAAGCGGCAGCACGCAAACATAAAATGCCTACACCGGCATCAGAGACAGAGGAAGGGTTGCCGTTTTCTATCATATTTTCGACCAGCGGTAAAGAGCGGAAGACGGTACGCATAACTTCGAGTGGAACGTGAATAGCGTATTTCGTTGCATCTTCCATTGCTGATTTTCTTAATTTCTTTTCTTCAACGGTCGATTTAGGCATACGAACGGCATCTATAATTTTGTTGAAAGCATGGGTGTCTTCATCCACCAGAAAGAGGAGCTTATCCACCAGTGATTGTCCGATTTCAGCTTGTTCGGAAAAGTATTGCCAACGATCATCCCAACCGCGTTTATGGGCTGACAAATTGGCCACCATGGTAGCTAAAGCGGCACCAAGTGCACCGGCATAGGCAGACACAGAACCACCGCCGGGAGCGACACTCTCCGAAGCTGTTTTGTATGCAAAACCCTGAAGGGATAGGTTAACCAGGGGAGTTTTAACTTTATCTTCCAACAGGTATTCAATAATTTTTTTATCCGGGTCAAATGGAGTTAATTCGTCCAGACCCATGGATTTGACGGCAATGTGAATGATTTCTCTTTCGGGAATACCGGTAGAGCGATGCTGTTGGTGAAGGAAGTATTTTCCGGCATCAATCAGAGCTTTTTTAGGAATGAGGCCGACCAATTCAGAACCTGTAACGCGCATGCCCCGTCGGTTGGCAGAGTTTCTACAAGCTTCAAAAGCGATATGAAAAGGGGTGGCTTTAACATTGGTGATATTCATAGACACTTGAGCGACGCCATATTCTTCAATGAACCAACCGATAGCTTTAACCCCTATAAGTTCACCTGGAATTCTTAGGGGCTCACCGTTTTCATCCCGTTTTATTTTACCGGTGAGGGTATTGCCCTCCCGTTGGACGCGACCTTGTTCTCTAATGTCAAATGCCACTGCATTTGCCCGCCTTACGGAGGTGGTGTTGAGGTTGACATTGTAGGCAATTAAAAAATCCCTAGCTCCAATGACCGTTGCTCCTGCACCCGGATTAAAACGGGTGGGCCCGTAATCCGGTTTCCATGCCGGGACCAATAATTTTTTTTCTAATCCTTCATATTCTCCGGATCGGATAACTGCCAGATTGGTTCTGTCAGGGGATGTAGCTGCAGCTTCATACATGTATACCGGAATACCCAATTCCTCTCCAACTCTTTTACCCAATTGGTGCGCATACTCGGCGGCCTCTTCCAGGGTAATACCGGACACGGGCACCAACGGACAGACATCAGTAGCTCCCATGCGCGGGTGCTCTCCTTGATGTTGTCGCATATCGATGGATGCAGCGGCTTCTTTTATCAGGTGAAATGCAGCTTCAATAACCGCTTCCGGAGGACCTACAAAGGTTATTACCGTTCGGTGGGTAGCTACACCGGGGTCAATATCGAGTAGGCGTACACCTTCTACTTTTTCAACAACACGGGCAATTTTTTGAATAATAGCCGGGTTTCTCCCTTCGCTGATATTGGGTACACATTCGAGAATGCGGGTTTTAGTATTCATGGTCTTGATGTTTTTAATAGAAAAGTAAGACGAAAGTACAGGGAATAATGAAATCAGACCCCAAAATAGAAGTTGTAAAATATAGAAAATGACTTCCGGAAAGTGACCAAGTAATAACAAGTTATTATTTTTAAAGCCCATCAAAAACAAAGCAGTTGGTAACAATGAACAGTTGAAGCAAAATATTTGTGTAATTTTGGCGGTTAGATAGCATGCTTATGCAAGACAGAAAGAAAGACCATATCGAACTTACGGAGTTAGCAAGGGTATCCCAACAAGAGCTGGATAACCGTTTTTATTATGAGCCTTTGCTCGCGGCTTTACCCGAAGAAAACAGGGATTTAAGTATAGATTTTCTAGAAAAAAAGATGTCCGCTCCCATCTGGATATCCAGCATGACAGGAGGAACGAAATCCGCCAGAAAAATTAATGAAAATCTCGCTCGAGCAGTAGAAGAATTCGGACTGGGAATGGGGCTGGGATCTTCCAGGGTATTGCTCGACTCCCCCGAGTTTTATCGGGACTTTGACCTGAGAAGCATACTTGGAAAGGATAGACCTTTTTATGCTAATTTTGGGATTGCACAGATAGAAAAACTCTTAGAACTTGGTGAGGAAAAACGAATTGGAGATATTGTAGAAAAACTGGACACGGACGGAGTAATCGTGCACATCAATCCCCTTCAAGAGTGGATGCAACCGGAGGGGGATGTCATAAATCACCCACCCATAGACACCATGCAGCGGTTTCTAGAGAAGGTGGATTACCCTGTTGTAGTAAAGGAGGTGGGACAGGGAATGGGCCCGGAGAGTTTAAGGGCATTGATGAAATTGCCTTTGGCAGCGATAGAATTTGGAGCAGCAGGAGGAACTAATTTTTCGAAAATGGAGTGGTTAAGGCGCCTGTCGGATGACAAGCTCTTTTTTGATAGGGTTGCTTTTATTGGACATACCGCAACAGAAATGACAGACTGGGTGAATGAAATTTTGGAATCGGAGAAAAAGGATATTTTGTGTCATCAGTTTATCATATCGGGAGGGATTAAAGATTTTTTAGATGGGTACTATTTCATACATAAAACAAAGGCTTCAGCCATTTATGGCATGGCATCAACAGTACTAAAATATGCAAAAGAAGACTATGCAACCCTACGATATTTTCTTCAACAACAGTTGAGAGGTTTGAGAATGGCTTCAGCTTTATTGCGGGTAAAAACGAGTAGAGATATATGAGAGAGCATGTGAGTAAAAAAACAATATCCGGATTTTCTAAGCTTTCTAAAAGAGGAAAAATAAAATGGATCGTAGAGAATTTTTTTAAAGATCCCGAAGTGGTCATGCACGAACTTAAGGACTACTTACTGCCTCGCGAGGATCATCAGAAGATAATGGACACGATAAGTGAAAATACAATAAGTAACTTTCCAATGCCTTACAGCGTGGCGCCCAATTTTATAATCAATGGGGAGGCTTATTGTGTTCCGATGGTGATAGAAGAAAGTTCTGTTGTTGCAGCTGCATCTTCCGCTGCCAAGTTTTGGATGAAAAGGGGAGGATTCAAGAGTCATGTGGTCACCATGGAGAAGATAGGGCAAGTTCATTTTATATGGACAGGAGAAAAAGAAATATTGAAGCGTATTTTTCCAGAGCTTAAAGCTCAGCTTCTCGATAAAACACGGGATTTAACCCAAAATATGGAAAGACGAGGAGGAGGTATTTTAGATATTGAGTTGCGCGACATGACGGCGGATAAACCGGATTATTACCAGATATATGCACGTTTTGATACCCGAGATTCGATGGGCGCCAACTTTATAAATTCGATTTTAGAGCGGTTTAGAGTTGTTTTAGAAGATTTTATCTGGACGCATCCCGATTTAGAAGGGCCATCCAAAGATGTAGAGGTCATCATGTCAATATTATCCAATTATACTCCGGATTGTATCGTTCATGCAGAGGTATCTTGTAATATTGAAGAGCTGGGGACGATAGAAGGATTTTCTTCGGCGGAATTCGCCAGAAGATTCAAGGCAGCTGTTGATATGGCATATATTGATCCGCACCGAGCTACTACGCACAACAAAGGTATTTTTAATGGTATTGACGCGGTTGTATTAGCTACGGGCAATGACTTTAGAGCCGTGGAGGCATGTGGCCATACTTATGCATCGAAAGAGGGACAATACAGGAGTCTAACCTATTGTACGATAGAAGATGGACAGTTTAGATTTTGGTTGGATTTGCCTATCGCGGTGGGAACAGTAGGTGGATTAACCAAGTTGCACCCGATTGCCAAACGTTCTATGGAGCTACTCAATAACCCCAACGCAGAACAACTTATGCAAATTATAGCTTCTACCGGTCTGGCACAAAATTTCGCTGCCCTTCGCTCCCTGGTTACAACAGGTATTCAGAAGGGACATATGAAAATGCACTTGCAGAACATTCTCATAGAACTCGGGGCAAACGAACAGGAGAAAAAACAAGTTGTTGTATATTTTCAAGACAAAGTAGTCTCCTTTAGTGCAGTGAGAAGTTATTTAGAACAATTGCGAAAATAGATATTAACGATGTGGAAATTTATAGGGGAAGAAGTACTTTTTTGGGTGTTTGCCGTGGCACTAATTTTATTTATTGCATCCTTTAGTTTAAAGAAATACCAAGATAAGGAATAGGGAAATACCTTAAGAGAAAAATAACAAAACAATGAAAATCGTTGTATCTTTAATGCAATGAAATTAGAAAAAGTAAACATATACAGGATTACTCATATTGAGAATATTCCACAAATTCTAAATTATGGAATAACCAACAAAAAATCTAAGCATAAAAACCCTAATTACAAAGCGATAGGTGATACATGTATTATAAATACACGCAATAATAAAGAAATTAATATAACCAATGGGGGCATAGAAACGATCAAAACAATAGAACTCGGTGATTATATACCCTTTTATTTTGGAATTAAGATGCCTATGTTATATGTTATTCAGCGGGGGGGCAATTTTGTCCCAAGGAGAACAATACCTGAAAATATTGTCTATGTAGTATGTTCTGTAATAAAAATTCATAATTTTGGGTATGAATATTATTTTTCTGATGGACATGCTCTAAACAAATTATCAACTTTTTATAACAGAGATAAGTTAATAGACTTGATAGGAATATTGGATTGGAATGCTATCAAAAAGCCTTACTGGCAAGGAGAAGGTAATTTGGATGTCAAAAGGAAAAAGCAAGCTGAATTTATTGTCAAGGAAGACCTTTCTCCGGAGTGTATTATAGGATTTGGCTGTTATAACGAGCGAGCTAAAAACAACTTAAAGGGGTTAGGAGTAAACGAAAAGATCATTAGGGTAATACCCAACGCATATTTTTAAAATTATGATAAAATATATTAAAGGAAATATTTTAGAAAGTTCGGCAGAAGCTATTGTTAATACGGTTAACACAGTTGGTGTTATGGGTAAAGGGATTGCATTGCAGTTTAAAAAGGCTTTTCCAAGTAACTATAAGGCATATCGTGATGCATGTAAAAAAGGGGAAATAAAAATTGGAAGTTTATTTGTTTACACAGATAGTAATATAATATCTGGAGAAAAAGTAATTATTAATTTTCCAACTAAAACCGATTGGCGAAAATCATCAGAATACGATTATATCGAAAAGGGATTAGATCACCTACTAAAAATAATTAATGAAAATAATATAAAGAGTATCGCCATACCACCACTTGGTGCTGGCAATGGAGGCTTGGAATGGGAACAAGTAAAAAGAATTATTCACACTAAAATGCAAAGTTTAGAAATCGATGTTTTTATTTTTGAACCTAATAATCAGATACTTGAGCACTTAAAAAAAGAAAAGGTTAAATTAACAAAGGCAAGAGCATTACTGCTGGATGTTCTTTATGATTTAGTTGGAAATGGTGAATATGTTTCTGAATTTTCAAGTGAAAAGATTTGTTATTTTTTACAGCATTTCGGTGCCCAAAACCTTTTCAAATTGAAGTTTACACCTCAATTTTACGGCCCTTATTCCGGAAAGGTAAGATATATTCTGAATGTTTTAAATGGCAGTTATATCATGGGATATAGTGACATGAACACTAAACCATTTCAACCACTAACTATATTACAAGATGGATATAACGATGTAAAAGAATATATTGAAAATGACAATGAATTATCCAAAATAAGTGAAAAAACTAAAAAATTCCTCTCTGGATTTTATTCTGATTTTGGTTTAGAGCTATTATCCTCTGTTTATTACATCATTTCAAAGAATAACACGCTAGATGCATCCCTTGTCATGACTAAGTTATCTGAATGGAATAATAGAAAGAGAAGTATGTTTTCTGAAATTAAATATGTTAATATGGCTATAAATCATATCGTAAAGTCCAATCATTTATTAGTCAATGGCTATAAAAATAATCTATTCAATGATTAATAATTTTAGAGCAGTCTGTTAATTGGGTTATTATTTGTTTGTTTTTATAACCTTTCTGTTTAGACATAATTTACATTTATGGTGTTTTTTGCGTTTCTTTATCATTTGAAATATATCCTAATTATTTTGTTTCTTTACTTGGTTACAAAACACTCACATCCGCCCAAAACCGTGTTTAAACAGCGAAACTCAGATGATAAGACCCATCAAAAAAACGAACATTTATCCGACATTTATCGTCTTGCACGCGGTCTTTACTCTTTTCTTGATATCGTATCTTTGTTCTTCAATACCCAAAACAAGCTCTTCAGATTTGGGCTGGGTTGGGGAAGCATAAATAAGAGGATGGTCTCCTCTAAATTGGCATATATTCCTATTCCTATGACCAAGTAAAAGGAAATGGGTTCGACACCGTACAAGAAAAGGATAAAAAAGTAAATACCTAATAAAATAGCGGTGAGTTTCCAGGAATATAAGTGAAACGAAGGAAGGCCCTTGTATTTGAGGATTGCGATAATGTGAAAGAACAAATAGGTTCCTAGAAATATACCCAATAGGTATTTATAGGGTTCGAGTATCTGCCATTTCATACGAAAAATACCTAATAATGCCGCAATCATAGTCAGGACGTCACCATAAGAATCCAATTTGGCACCGAAGGTACTTTCTTGTTTAAACTTGCGAGCGATATAACCATCAATCAAATCACTAAACAAACTCATAAACATCAAGGAAATAAATGCTGTTTCCATTTTCTCCCAAGCAAAAAGCAAAAGAACAGGAAATGCTACAATTCGAAAAGCACTAAGGGCATTGGGGATATTTATTCGTTTGTTCATCTTCTTTGTTTTAGCTGATACATGGACTTTAGCTAACAAGCTGGGACAAGATAATCATTTTTACAATAAGGAAAAGGCAAATTCCACTTTAGTTTAGCTGAGCAGTTATCCCGAATAAGAGTATCTATACTAAAATGGACAGGATATTCCCACTTTTAATAATATCTTGCCAGCTCGGTCTATACGTCAAAGACATTGTAAAGCGTTTATTGATAATTGGGCATTGTAATTTATAATTTTTACCTTGGAATTATAATGGAGTTGTTTTAACCTGCTTCAAGGACGGAGTTCATAGGATTTGATCCGCACAAAGTGGGAAAAGATTTATAGTGGGATATACATGAAATACATATATATAAATACGAGGGAGATCTATGGCAATTTGTCGCTCCCGTTTCAAACCGATGCGATTGGTACTCAATACGGTTGTGGAATGTCCCCCTCTCCCTTGTTCGTATTGATAGTAGCTAAGTGTTTGAAGATATTAATGCAATTTACCGGCTACGGCGTTTTAATTATATGCCTTTCCACCCTTTTTTCTTCGCACATTAAGGGGCAAATTCCCCTATTTAAACGAGAACGGAAGCGAACGGTCAGGTATGCACCTAAGATAAAGCTCGATACATTGACGGTGATCCCCCAGTCTGTAGTTGTTCTGGATACGAATGGAACAAAGATGACATGTCGGTATGAAATGGTTGACAATTTGTTGGTATTTGAGGATAGTACTTGTTTAAACCGAGATCGATTTTTAACCATTTCATACCGCGTACTTCCCTTTCGGATAGGCAAGCGATTTCGGTATATAGATACTACTAATTTGACGAGTGCATCAGAAAAGGATAATTACATCTACGATTATAAGGTAGATCCGGTAGCAGAAGGGGGTATTTTTGGGACCAAGGGAGTGCGTTATAGTGGGAGTTTTTCCCGTGGGCTGTCGATCGGCAACAATCAGGATCTGATATATGATGCGGACTTTAACATGGCTATGGAAGGAGATATCGGGGATGGGATACACATAAAAGGAGCGATAGCGGATAACAAACTTCCGATCCAACCGGAGGGGAATACCAAGCAACTCAGTGCATTTGATCGGGTTTTTATCGAGCTAAGCCGGGGTCCTTATCGGCTTTTAGCGGGGGACTACGACAGCAGGTCCGGAAAAAGTCGATTTTTAAAATACAATCGTAAATTGCTTGGACTTTCCTTTCATTCAGATACAGAAGCCAAGGGGTGGCGATCTTCAAGTAAAGCGGAGTTTGCCATATCTAAAGGAAAATTCCGTCGACAACAACTTCAAGTTCATGAGGGTAACCAAGGTCCCTACAAATTGACGGGCAATCAGGGAGAACGCTATATCGTGGTTATTTCTGGAAGTGAGCGGGTCTATTATGACGGTGTGCCGCTTGAGCGAGGGGAAGATGCGGATTATGTGATGAATTACAATTTGGGAGAGATCGCCTTTACAATACGACGACCTATCACGATAAACAGTCGTATAATTGTAGAATTCGAGTATTTGAATCAGCAGTATTCCCGAACTGTTGTTACCGGCAATACCCAATGGGCGAAGGGCAAAACAACGATATTTATTGAGGGCTATAGCCGGACAGATAGCCGCACCCCATCCGTTAATTTTCAAGGAAGTTTTGATTCTACGGCTATTGCACTTCTGCAACAAGCTCCGGAAAGTAGAGGAGATATTTTCATCTCCGGGATACGCCCTATCGAGGATATACCTCCGGAATCCAGTATTTTGTATGTGATGAGAGATACATTTTATCAGGTCGGTGGCATAAGAAAGGACACACAGGTATTGGTTTATGATAGAGGAAAGACCCAAGAGAAAAAGTTTAAGGCAAGCTTTAGTGAAGTTGGGCCCGGTAGAGGAGATTATACCATATTACGTTCTGAGGCAAACGGAAGAATATACCGGTGGGTAGCACCGGATGAAAGTACCGGTGCCCCGATGGGGGAATATACCCCGGCTATTCGGATTGTCCCACCCTCTACCCATCAAGTGGTGGATGCGGGAGTGCATTATAAGATTAATAAGCGACTTTCTGCTTCGGCAGAAGCCGCATGGAGTCATCTGGATCTCAACCGTTATTCTTCCCTTTATGAAGACAATGACAATGGATTGGCATTTGATGCTAGTATGAAATGGTCGCATCCTATCGGTATGAAGTGGAAGGTAAAGTCCTCCTTGGGATATCGATATCAAGGCAGGAACTTTGCAGTAGTAGATCCTTACCGTGAAGTAGAATTCAAACGATATTGGAATTTATCAGAGTTAGCGGACAGTACGTACACGGACCACCAACCTCATTTTATGTTCTCGCTGTCTAAGGATGACCAACACCGAATTGGGTACAAGTTGAGTAGTCTTATCCGTCCGGGAATATATATAGGCAAACGTCAGGATTGGGAATTGAAGTGGAAAGCGGAATCTTGGGTATTATCCACTACAGGAGGGGTAATGCGAGCAGAAGACCCCATTACAACAAGTGCATATTATACCCCTAAGGCCCGGTTGGAGTATTTAGCCAAAACATGGTCAAGTGGATTAATTTATCAGGGGGAAGACAATCGAAAGAGAGACAATCAAGTCGACACCTTAAACAAAAGCAGTTTTTATTTTCACCAATTGGAGGGGTATGTTCGGCTGGGGAGCAAGGGAATCAACAAGAAAGAAGTTCGCTACATCCGAAGAATAGACGGACTCGCGGCAGATAATGCCATGCGAAGGTCAACCGTCTCCGATCAGTTGTCTCTTCGTATGGCAGGAGGTGCGGGCGCTCTTGCCCAATGGACCTTAGAAGGTGGCGTACGCCAGTTAGATGTTGAAGAGAAATATATAAAGAACAATTCGGATCAAAAAACACTGCTCGGAAAGATAAATTTACAATCCACTTTTTGGAAAGAGGCCGTTCAATATACAGGGGTATATGAACTGAATGCCGGTCAAGAGCCCAAGTTGGAATTTGTATTTGTAGAAGTGCGCCCCGGTGAAGGACAATATATTTATAAAGACTATAATCAGGATGGTGTTCCTCAAATCAATGAATATGTTCTAGCACCTTATGGAGATACGGCGAGATATGTCAAACTACGGGCGTTTAATAACAATTTTATTCAGACCAACAGCACAATTCTCCAACAGACAATTAACTTTAGTCCGAAAAAACTAAAATCCAATGAATGGACAAATTGGAACTTGAGATCGGTCTATAGATCAGACAAAAAAGCGATGTCCTCTAAGTCAGGATTGCGAATAAATCCGCTGGAATATATTCCCGATAGCGCTCTGGTACGTCTGAGGGAAGGGTGGAATACAAGATGGGTATACAATCCTGGCGGAAGAAATTACGATGTAACCGTGAGATATAACCAAACGGCACAAAGAGTGGTATTGGTTACCGGGTATGAAGCGGTAAATTCAGGAGAATGGCTTGGAAAATTGCGTTGGAATATCAAGCGCACATTGGATCTAAACATCACGTATAAACGCGGCAGGAGAAAAGCAGACTCAGAGACCTTTGAGGATAGAAAGTATGACCTGTCCACCAATGAAAGCGAACTAAAATTGAGTTATATCCCACAATCTAAACTAAAGCTCAGCCTTACAGCATCCGGTAGTTCAAAACACAATCAAAGTCTCTTGCAAGAAGAAGCTCGTCAAGGGTCGTTGACTTTTGAAGGGATATATCGACAGAGTGCCCGGCAAGCTCTCCGCTTGAGTTTTAAATATGCTAGTGTAACCTATTCCGGGATATCCGGAACTTCATTGGAGCTCATTATGCTGGATGGACTGAGGAATGGTAATAATTACCTTTGGGAATGCCAATGGGACAGGAGATTGTCCGGCAATGTCTATCTGAAATTAAATTACAACGGTAGAAAAACCGGTAGTTCAAAAATCGTACACACGGGAACGTTACAAATGAAAGCGCTCTTTTAACGCGTTTCTCCTTTTTAGAGTGTACCAATTCAAGCATTTGAAGAGACTCATTCTCTATAGACAAGCAGAGGAATATGTGTATGAAAAAACATTTGCTGGGAAAGGCTGTGATGAAAAACTCTTTCCCAAAGTCTCCTTCTGGGAATAAACATAGATAACCAATCTACTTCCATTGTTTTGATATATTCATTTAATCCCTTTTCGACAGAGGGATTGATGATGATGTCCATGGGAAAATCACCTACATCGACGAGGGTATGCTTTTTGTTTTGATTTAAATCCGGAAGAGTAGATCCTTTTTCGACATGAACGATCCTCAGCTCGGCTTTTAAGCGGGTAGCGATTTTATTTAAGGTTAATACGGGAAGAAAGGATTTGGGGTTTAGGTCAGTAGCATAGGCTATGCGACGAACTTTTTTGTATTCGGCTTTTTCCGGTATTGACAAAACGGGAATGGATGACTTAAGCATGGTATGTGTCGTAACACTTCCGAGCATATGTTCCATGATATTGTGTGCCCCTTTTGCACCCATGGCAATCAAATCAATACCATTGTTTTCTGCATAACAAACGATTTCTTGAGGGATAAACATACCAAATATTGCCATCGTCTTGCGCACCAATCCTTCCGGAAGATTTTTCGCCAAAGAATGCAATTGGTCTTCTGCCCCTTCTCGAATATTTTCGAGTATATTTTCCAGATTAATAAAATCAGCATCCCCTTGAAGAGGCGGGACTTTATAGATATGTATCAAATCTATGGAAGCTCCAAGATCTTGAGCCAATGGAACAAGATACTTAAGTGCCTTGTCGGCGGAAGCAGAAAAATCAGTAGGATATAGTATACGGATCATGACGAAGGAATTATGTGAGAACAACACTTTATATTAACAACAGAAAAGAAGGGTAAAAGGTTATAACACAGCATAGAAAAGCAAGGAATAGTAGTTAAACAAAACAACTAATTAACTGAAGTGCAAGCACCCGTACATGAAAACAAACCTCACGGTGAGTCTAAATGCTCACAGACCCACTTTGTGATAATCGGCCTCTAAGTAAAAATAATTCACCACAATGCTGTAACTAAATAAGTATAGACAGCGTCCTATCCTTGTTTGAATCATAAAACGTTAAGAACATGAAAATGATTAGTGTACTTTTCTTTATCTTGGCAAGCATTGTTAGCACGAGTGCTCAACTCAATGTTGAAGGAAGAGTCACGGATGAGTCCGGTAAAGGGATATTTTTTGCCACCTTGGCATTGTATGATAGAGTGGATAGTACCTTGGTTAGTACGGCGTCTTCTGATGAAAAAGGATATTTTACTATGAAAGCAATACCCCAAGGTGAATATTTTTTAGAGGCTACGATGTTAGGGTATGAAAAGGGTGTTGTCTCGGTACTACATCCGGTAACAGATGGCAAACCATATGATCTGATACTAAAAGAAAATGCACAAGTGCTCAAGACCGTAGAGGTTAAAAGCCGAAGGCCGATTTTGGAGCAAAAGGCAGATCGTCTAGTCGTCCATGTCTCTGAGAATATAACTAGCATCAATAGCAATCTGCTCGATGTTATGAAAAAAGTACCGGGTGTGATAGTTGCCGGAAATAAGATACGATTAGCCGGCGCCACAAACCTCACAATATTAATCAACGGGAAGACCACTAAATATATGGATATGGAGTCTCTGCTTCGGGATATGCCGGGGGACAATATCCAAAAGGTAGAGATTATACGACAGCCTGGAGCAGAATTTGATGCTTCAGGTACCGGACCTATTATCAATATTGTACTCAAGAAAAACAGTTTGTGGGGCACACATGGTTCGATACGAGGGGGTGTCGCCTATGGCGAAGCTTCCAGATGGAATACAGGAGTTCAACTCAGCAATCACCAGGGCCCATTGACGGTTAACGGTGGTCTGGGGTGGAGGAAAGGCGGTTATCGCGAGACCTTTTACCTCCACCGGAAGGTTAAGGGAGATGGATATGAGCAAATAACCTATGAACCTAATCAATCAGAAAGTTTTAGGGGAAACACATCTTTGGACTGGGATATTGATGATAAAAACAGGGTCGGAATCCAGAGTCGATACATCCGATATACGGCAAATAATGAGACGCGCTCTAGTACATCAATAGATTATAAAACGGATTCTTTACCGGATATTTTGGTGCAGACCCTCAAGCACGCACAAGTGGATTGGAATATGTTTTCAGCCAACCCGTATTACACGATTCAATGGGATACTACGGGTCATAAGATCGATTTGGATTTGAATTATATCCGGTATTGGAGCAGCCGAAACAGTACACTGACCAATAGAGAACAGAATTTTGAACTGGAGCTGCCGGGTCAAAGATACATTCAGCCGGGCAGTACACAAATCTATGTAGCTAAGATCGACTACACCTATCCGATATCCCCCCAGCTTACTTTGCAATCCGGTGTTAAATACAGTTTGGCAGATTTGGATAATGACCTCCAAGCCTATTACCAACGCAGAGGTGAGAAGGAATGGCTAAGTGATACTACCCAAAGCAACCATTACCTGTTTTCAGAATCTATAGGAGCCATTTACTCCAAGTTCACGTTTAAAGTAAAGCAATGGTATGGCACCTTGGGGTTGAGATATGAAGATAGTCGTTCAAAAGGTCGGAGTGTAGGTATAGATACGGTTTTAGAGCGTAAGATTCCCCGCGTATTTCCCAGTTTAAGTATAGGAAGGTCAATAGCGTGGGGATTGGAAGGAACACTGGCATATAGTTATCGCATCGAACGACCGTCATACTCTACACTTAATCCTTTTATTTTCAATTTAGATTCCTATACGTCTCAACGAGGAAATCCTACCTTAAGACCGGAATACACCAATAGCACTAAGTTTAGCTTGTCTTATCAGAAACAACCGTTTTTCAATGTGGAATACAAATCTACTCGAGATGCAATGGTCGAGGTATTGGAGCAAAACGATGAGCTAGGAACCCTGTTTAAGTCAACGGTAAATTTTGATAAAAAGAAAGAGATTAATTTGAGCTTATTTTTTCCTTTGTCGTTCATCCCCAAAACAGACGGATATGGGGGTATAATGGTCAATAATACCTCTTTTGATGCGCCTTACCTAGGACAAAAGTATGATGTCAACGTATGGAGCTATACCGGTTTTTTTCAAGCGAATATAGCCTTGCCTTATGATATAGTTACGGAGATAAACGGTTTTTATACGACGGGAGGATTGGAGAGTTTACTCATCATGGAGAATTTGTATGGGGTAGATATGGGAATAAGCCGCAAATTTTTAGATAACAAACTCAAAGTGAGTGCAGGGGTGGACAATTTAATCGTAAAATACTTTCATGGGGATGTGCAGTATAGCAATATAGATTTGGATGTAATATCCAGATGGGAGGCCCCGGTGTACAATGTTCAGGTGAGTTATAAATTTGGGAACCCTTATAGCCGGCAGAGGAAGATACATGAAAGTGGGGCAGCGGAAGAGTTGCGTAGAGCCGGCAACAAAAACTAAAATAGTTAGTGATATTAAAACATACAAGCTGAAAACATCGTTAGTGCTCTGAATGTGGTACATTTGCAGCCTCTTTACTAACGATCAAAAAGAATATGACACAGATATCAGATGTTAAAGCAGTAGATATGTTAGCGCAGTCTTATCAAGATATGCGCAAAGAAATCGCTAAGGTAATTGTAGGACAAGACCGGGTGGTAGAAGATGTATTGATTTCCCTTTTTGCCAATGGACACTCCTTATTAGTCGGGGTTCCCGGTTTGGCTAAGACTTTATTGGTCAGTACGATTGCAGAAGTATTGGATCTGGACTTTAAGCGTATTCAATTTACCCCGGACTTGATGCCGTCAGATATTACCGGATCGGAAATACTAGATGAAGCTCGAAAATTTATATTCAACAAAGGCCCCATTTTTGCTAATATTGTCCTCGCAGATGAGATAAACAGAACCCCTCCAAAAACACAGGCTGCATTGTTGGAATCCATGCAAGAGCGAAGTGTAACAGTAGCGGGCAAAGCCTATGAACTGCCCAAGCCCTTCTTTGTATTGGCTACACAGAACCCTATAGAACAAGAGGGGACCTACCCGTTACCGGAAGCACAGTTGGATAGGTTTATGTTTAATATAACCTTGGATTACCCGTCCTTAAGGGAGGAAATACAAATCGTAAAGGAGACTACCGGCAATAAAAAAGTCCAACTCCAACACATCTTAAGTGGTCAGCAGATATTAGAATATCAGACCTTGGTGCGAAAGATACCCGTTCCTGATAATGTTTTGACTTATGCGGTAAAGCTTGCCACCTCTACCCGCCCCAATACCGATAACGCTCCGGAAGCTGTCAATCAGTATTTGGGATGGGGCGCAGGTCCACGCGCATCCCAATATCTTATACTGGGAGCTAAATGTCGTGCCGCTGTTAATGGAAAATACTCTCCGGACATCGAAGATGTACAAGCCGTCGCCAATAACGTATTACGCCATAGAATCGTTCGCAATTATAAAGCAGAGGCCGAAGGTATTACCGAGGAGGATATTATTCGTCGGTTGCTTTAGAATACAGAGTAGAGTCAAGAGCGTATTGAACGGATTTCCCCTACAACATTCATTGTCGGTTTATGCAATCTTAAAATTAATCTGAAATATTAATTTATATTATAATTATACTTTAGAACAATATTGCTTATGTTATAATTATTTCACACGATAATTTTGTGCTATCCAAAGGCAAATACAATATAAATTTTGAGGTATTTTCTGGTTTAAAGAAGATATCACACACCAAAAGAGAACAAAAATGCATCTGTTAAGATAGAGAAAACTCGATTATAATACTAAAAGATAATGAGCCATATGGATAGGATTAGACCATTTCATACTATAGCAATATTATTGGGGGCATTCTTCCTGATGAGCTGTGATTCTGAGAAGCTCCATCCGAAGCCACAGGCCATGGGAGAGCCCAGCAGAATCACAGTGGTTACAGATCAATCCATATGGAAAGGAGCTGTCGGGGATACACTTAGAGCGCTTTTCGAAAGACCCTACCTCATCACACCTCAAGTAGAACCGCTTTTCGACTTGAGGTATTTTATGCCCATTTCAGTGCAGGGAGATGTGTATAAAAGGAGCCTAAGAACATATATTATCCCAGTCAATACATCCGATACAACCACACAGACCGCGCGACTTATTAGTAGATTAATAGATAAAAATATACTTTCTCGAGCTATTCGGGATACTTCAATTACCAATAGAATCTATAAAAACGTATGGGCCGGGGGGCAGGTTATCGTCGTTATTTTTGGCAAGAATCAACAGCAATTAGCCCAACGAATTAAAGGACAGTATGCATCCATAGTAAATCTGGTAAAACAACACGATAGCAAACTCATTGATAAAAGGGCTTTTGTCGAAGGCGAACATCCTAAACTGATGCGTTTGATCGATTCTCTATTCGGCTTAAAAATGCGCATTCCCAAAGGTTATTATATAGCCGTGAAGAAGAAAAATATTCTTTGGATTCGCAAAGAATACATGGAAATCAATATGAATATTATGATCTCCCGCTATCGTTATAAAGATGCTACTCAAGTATCTAAAGAAGGGATGATAAAGATGTTCAACGAACAGGGAAAACTAGTGACGACAGATACTCCCGGAGATCGGGTTATTATCGATGATCAACACTTTCCTGTCATCCTTTATACCAAGCGGATGGACGGGTATTATGTTGTAGAAATGCGGGGAATTTGGAATACATTGAAGGATTTTTTTGGTGGTCCTATGGTAGGGTTGGCTATCATTGACCCGAAGAAAGGAACGGTGTATTTCCTCAGTGGGTTTGTGTATGCGCCTTCCAAGAAAAAAAGGGATCTCATACAACAACTATACCATATACTTTCTACAGTGAAACTTTGAAGGAACATCGATTGAGTGGAGGAGTGGTTTACTTTTTGAGTTGTTCACTCGTCATACCATATCTACGCTCTCGATTTTGAAATTCTTTAATAACTTGTATGAAATGGTTGGCACCAAACTCCGGCCAAAAGATGGGGAGAAAGAATAACTCTGTGTAAGCGATTTGCCAGAGGAGAAAGTTGCTTATCCGGTGTTCTCCACTTGTTCTAATCAGGATTTCGGGGTCGGGAATGCCTTTTGTGGAAAGATAGTTTTCAAAGACTGCGTCATTAATTGCATCCGGGGTGAGAGTCCCCTCTAGCGTATCACGTGAGATATTTTGTACAGCCTGAGTTAATTCCCATCTTGCACTGTAGTTCAGTGCCAGGATAAGGGTCATTCTAGTATTATCTTTGGTTTTTTCGATGCCCTCCAACAGGGCTTTTCTGGTCTTTTCCGGTAAGCCATCCAAGTTGCCAATGGCTTGTAGTCGGATGTTGTTTTTATTGAGTGTTGTCACTTCTTGGTGAATGGTCTGTACTAGCAGGGACATCAACATATTCACTTCGTATTTGGGACGACGCCAATTTTCAGTAGAAAAGGCATAGAGTGTGAGGTATTTTATACCCAGTTCAGCAGCACATTCAGATACGGCTCTTACCGATTTAACTCCGTTTTTATGGCCAAACACTCGAGGTTTGCCTTGTTTTTTTGCCCATCTTCCATTGCCATCCATGATGATAGCGACATGTTGAGGCAGATCATCCAATCGAACGTCTGGGTATTTTAGTTGTATGTCATTTTGATGCATAGTGGCGTAAAATTACATCTTTTAATATAAAGGGGATAATAATAATCCCATAGATAGATCTATACTCCTCCCTTCCTTCCCATAGAAGAGACAAAAGCAACAAGATCTCTTTCCAACTAGACCATTAAACTACAGGACGACGAATAAAATTGTATTTTTTAGGGAGCAATATCTGTGTTATGGAAATATAATCTGTAGTTTTGTCGTCTATAGGCGAATACTCTTCCAAAAGCGCAATACCGATTTTCATGTTCATTAACCAATCAAACCTTAAGAGCTGATGAAATTCTATTTAAACTTCCTTTATGTGATATCCTTTGTCTTTGTTGTACTTTTTACTAATGGGGCATTTGCCCAGTGTCCTAACGGAGCGAATTACGGAGTAAATGCACAGGAGGATATTCTTTATGCCGTAGATACAGGGTATGACGGTAGAATTGATTCTTTGTTTTTAGATATTTATACGCCGGCAGGGGATGATAATGCGCTCAGACCTATGATAATTTGGATACATGGGGGAGGTTTTTTTAGAGGGAATAAAGACTCCTTTAGGGATATTTGTAAGGGTTTTGCTCAAGCCGGTTATGCTACTGCTACTATTTCATACCGACTTGGCTTTTTAAGTCCCGATATAGGCAATGCTTCTCCCCCGTTTTCATACGATGATAATGAACCCATTCGAGCGGGATACAGATCGATGCAGGATACCAAGTCTGCTATTCGATTTTTAAAAGCTCGTCACATGCAGGATTCTACCGACATAGATCATTTCTTTTTAGCGGGTGCAAGTGCCGGAGGAATAGCTGCTATGACCGCTGCAAATATCGTTCATTCGGAAGACAAGTATGCTGCTTGCAAACAGTTGGATGCTGTTAAAATAGCGGATACTACCTATCAAAGACCGGATTTGGGTCCTGTAGAGGGCAAGTCCAATATCAATGGTTACGATAGTAAAGTAGAGGGAGTAATTAGTATATTTGGTGGATTGATAAATTTGGATTTTTTAAGTTCCAGTTATCCTAAGCATTATTTCTTATACCATCAGACCTTGGACCCTATCGTTCCCTGTGAGACGCATAATGGGTATTGGTTACTGCCTTTGGTGAAGGACAATTACCCTACAATTAGTGGAGGGTGTTCTATTTCGGATTATTTTGATGTACATGGAACGGGGGATAAGGTAGTTATGCCCTTCATTGTAAATGGAGTGGAACATGGGGTACACGATATGGAAGCTCTTTTAGATAGTATTCATGTCTTTCTCAGAACGGTATTGTGTAGCCCTGTGATGTCTAATCGTGCGTTGTCCCATGCTCTATCCTTGCGAGTTTATCCGCAACCAGCCGGATCAGAAGTTAATATCGACCTGCCCGAAGGAATTGTTATGGAGTCAGGTTCCATATTTGATTTAAGTGGAAGAAAAATAGATGCAATAAGCGAGATGTTGATAAAGAAAGCGAATAATACGTTAAAAATAGATGTTTCAGATTTGGCTATTGGTCTTTATTTTATACATCTGAAGGATGTGGAGAACCGTACATATGTTTTGAAATGTAGGATTGCCCAATAAGGGGAAGGAGCCTTATTAAGCACATATTGGGATGGGAAAACGGATGCTCCAAGTCCCTTTAAATCTAACCAGAAAGAATGAACAAGGTTATTCTTTTTGGAAAAAGAAATACTTAGAATCGCTGTTCGTTAACTTATCTATAAGTAGAATGTAGGTTCCTCTTTCAAGTTTGTTTATCCGGATTTTGGATGGGAGGGTGGATGCTTTATGGGATTGCAAGAGGTGACCATAAAGATCCCAGATATAAAGATGAACTTCTTCCCCTGTTGGTCCCTCTATCATGAGATAAGAGGAGGAGGGATTGGGAAAAACACTAAAATCTCTGTTTAGCGTCGAGGAAAAGGCAGAGGTGGATAGAGAATATTCATATGCTCCTATATCTGCATGTTGTCCCTGTGGCCTAGGGGTGTTATCAAGATCATATTTAGGAGCAAATACATCATCAGCTTGATCAATACAGATACTGTTTTTAAGAAGGTGAACATCAAAAGTAGAGACATCCTTAAAATTGCGATGGTACTGTTCCCGGGTTTTGAACAGTTGATTATTGCCGGAGCGAGTGTTGTTGGCGTTTAAAGCGAGGGTGTTTGAAATATTGTTTTTGACAATGCAATCGGTGCTGGGTCTACCGTTTTTGTGAGATTCTATTTTAATCCAGCAGGGACCCGGTTTAACAAGAGGGGTGGGATCTAACACAGTATTGTTTATAATGGTACATCTCCGGGCGCCATATAGGGAAATTCCATGCCAGTGATCTACGATAACAACATTGTTTTCAATTACCCAATCGTTGTAAGGTCCATCAAAACAGCCGATGCCCTGAAGGGGACCGAGAAGGGGTTGATTAGGATCAGAGTAGTTGAGGATGGTATTCCCGGAGATAATATTCGAATCTACTTTCAGTCCCCCTGTGGTATAGGACTGTATGCCGTCATCGTGATTGTCATTGACTTTGTAACAATTGCGGATGAAGTTATGACGAAATTCCCCACGAGTAGTCAGGACTCGTATACCGTCCCCTGCAAAATTGGTAATGGTGTTATTAATAGCGCGAATATAGTATCCCGTAGCGGTAATTCCAAAATTGATATTTTTTACTTGGTTATTTTCTATTAAGATAGAATCTCCTCTGACTCGAATTCCGTTGCCCATGTATTTTAACCAATCCTCTGCTCGAGTCCATGGTTTTTCGGCAGAAAATACAGTCCCGTTTTTAAAAACGAGATTGGAGACCGGGCCATGCCAGTTGTGGGATTCAAAGAAGACGAGATTTTCCACCTTTTCCCGATAGGGTTCTCCGGAGACGGTCAATCCGTCCAAAACCCAGTTTTTACAGCCGATAAGATGGACTTCTTTAAGGATGGGAGTCTGACCTTCTTCAGCCATGATGGTGATATTGGAGGTGTTGACATATCCACGTAAAAAGAGGCTACCATGCAGGCCGGATCGAAGGATAATCGTATCCCCGGCTTGAATCGGTGCCCCTGAATTTTTGACTTGGAGTTGGGGATGTTTAGGGTTGTAGGGGAGGACATAACTATAGCTCTGAATATAAGGATGAGAGACGATGTATTCCAGTGTTTTCCAAGGATCTTCTCTCGTTCCATCAGCATTATTATCCCCGTGAATAGGATCGATATAAAAAGTATTAGAAGCACCTGAAACGATAAGTACAAGGTTAAAGAAGGAAAGGAAGAGAAGTCTTAAATACATATGGATATAATTTATGAAGGAAACAAGGCGGGGCAGATAAGTGATACAATAGCGCCTTAGTTTTTAACAGCATTACCTCGGGGAAGGAAGATAAACTGCGCACCGAGATTACTCAACACAAAGAGCGTAAACCAATCCTCCGGGTTTTTGTAAATACGTCGGAAATCATCGATTTTATCGGGTTTGATAATACCTTTTTTATAGAATTCTTCTAATGTGGATAGGTGAACATTCCATTTATTTTCAGAGCCTACCGAGGCATATACGGGCACGCCAATATCCAGTCCAGCTTCTTGATGGACCACAAAAATAGGATAACGGCTTACCTTACTTTTGAGCAATTCGTCGATAACGCGATTAAGCAAGGGTTTTAAAGCATCAAGTTCCTCTTGCAACCGAAAAAAACGCGAAGCGGTGCCCTCCATTTCTTTAGAAGCATCGTAATTGTAATTCATAGGACAAAGGTAGGTTTTTCTCCTTTAAAAAGAATTTATTATAATAGATATTAGTTTACATTATAATACCCTTTGCGATATTATATTCTCCTCCGAGTTAAAAATGTGAAAACAATAACTAAAAACGATAATTCAATCCAGCTTGAAGGCCATAACTATAAGGGATATATTTAGGATATGGTAAGGGATTGTAACGGGTGATTCCGGTCTTGTAAAATGCATTTAGGTCTGCGCTCCAATGCTTGGATAAACGAAGTAAAGTGCCTACACCAAATTTGACAGCGACGCCCAATTTATTTACTGTATAATATTTTTTAAACAGGTA
>Ga0256841_1000490_pt1 | contig 40924 bp, 34 predicted proteins | sample 356308metaG_FD_185971 | JGI IMG/M metagenome (GOLD analysis project Ga0256841, IMG submission 185971) | Hydrothermal vent microbial communities from Mid Atlantic Ridge, Atlantic Ocean - 356-308 | ecosystem: Environmental > Aquatic > Marine > Hydrothermal vents | place: Atlantic Ocean: Mid...
GAGATCGAGTTTCCTGCGGAGTAGTTCCAGTTCACTCTGTTTTCGTGTCAATTCCAATTCTGCCGCTGTTAGTTTTGGTGTGGTGTGTACATGGAGACCTATAGGAATGTTGACATGTAGGCCAATGGCGTTGGCAAAATCTTCATCAGTGCTCCCTCGTTCATGTCGTGTGCCGATAAACAGAGAAGGGTTATCACGTTTTTCTATCATTATCTGATTGCGCAGGGCCATCTGACTGGCCACCTTTTCCAATGCCAGGCTGAGTGCAGGGTGATCATTTTGCAAATGAGTGGAACGGCTTGCCTCTTCTTTGAAGTCCTTGGGTATCCTATGGAGGTCTGTGACCATATCGTAGTGGTGTTGTGCATGACGATATTCCTGCTCGGCCTGGCGTAAGGCAGCTTCCTTGGCAAGCGTTTCCTGTTTTGCCAGGATCAGATCGGACTGAGCCAGATCGCCAAGTTCGACACGCTTCGCCACATCCTGTTCAAGTTTTTTGACGGTCTTCCATTCCTGCTTGGCGATTTCTAAGCTGTTTTTGTTCAACGCGATCTGCCATAAAAGTTCACGGACGATGCCGGCCAGTTGGAGTTTTATTGCCGATTGAGAAACAGTGACTTCATTTCGCCGTTGTTCGATTGATTTTTGTTGTGCATATTTTTGACCAGGCAACCACAAAGGGATCTCGAGACCAACTTCCCATTCCTGCAGGCCGTCATCGTTCATCAATAGATCATTGTAGTGATTGACAGAAAACCTTGGGTCATCGGCTATAAGGCTTGTAGCCTTTTTTTCCAGTGCTTCAAGGTGTTTCAGGCGCGCCTGTATGACCTGGATCCGGGGATTCCTCTGCCAAGTCTTTTCTACAACTTCATGTAAAGTAAGGTCGGCAGAGATCGGCAGAGGGGTTTGATGCGAGTGATTGAAACCTCCGTTTGTCTCGCACAGTGCTGGTGCTGACAGGAAACTTCCAATCAACAGGCTGTACAGCCATTTTCCGCTCATCATTCGTTGAATTTTTCTTTGTATCCCGTAATCATGGCCCGGATGAGATTTTCCCTGTGCAATTTACTGGATACATAGACTCCTGCAATATGGAGAAAGATCAGGAACAGCATTGAATTAGTCGAGATCTCGTGCCACTCCTCCCAGAACTCTTCCTCTTCATTTTCTTCCTCAGTTTTGTTGGTGTCCGCACTGGCGATTGCGTCGCCGATCAATTTCATCTGGTTTATCTGTGCAAGCGGTCCGTGACCCTCTGCCCCCCATGCTTCGAGCCCGGTCCAGCAAACAATTGATAGATTGATCAACAATAGGAACACCATTGCCCCACCCGCAGGATTATGACCATAATAATGTTCGGGATACCCTGAGCTCAGCGACTTCAGATAGCGTATTATTATTCCTGGAGGGTAAATAAAATTGCTGAATCGGGCGTATTGAGGTCCTATAAATCCCCAAATGATCCGAAATACCAACAAGGCCAGGACAACATAACCTGCGATGCTGTGTAAATCTTCTGATTCGTCACCCGTAAACCAGGCAATGGTAAAGAATACAACCAGTGACCAGTGGAAAACCCTGACGCCAACATCCCATACTTTGATTTTTCGTTCATTCATGCCTCCGCCTCCTCTTTCTTAGACAGGATTAGATAATGAAGGAAGGATAGGGAGCTGTCATCACACGTATGTCGCATTTTATGGTTTGCAACATATTTTTGGACAAATGTCCTATCGACAAATAGGATACCGACATGATGAGAAAAGAATATTTATTCATAGGGTTACTTCTGCTGATCAGCATCGCAGGTCTGATCGATGTGATCAGTGATTATTCTCAAAATGCTTCCACATCACACCTTTTGTTTGAGAGCGCCCTGATCCTGCTGTCATTGGCAGGGACCATATTTCTGGTCATCGAGATTTTCAGGCACCGGCGGAATAATCAGGTACTGGAGGGCAGGTTAGAGGTGGCTAAAATGGATCTGCTGGTGACCCGTTCACGTTTGAAACAGGCAGGAGAAGCGTACAGGCAGCTAATTTATGACCAGTTAAAGGCCTGGGAAGTGTCTGATAGTGAGCGGGAGGTGGCCATGCTTTTGCTCAAGGGGTTGAGTTTTAAAGAAATAGCAGAAATACGTCAGACCCAGGAAAAGACAGTCCGTCAGCAGGCTTCCGCGCTCTACAAAAAAGCAGGGGTTGCCGGCCGCCACGAATTTTCAGCCTATTTCTTTGAAGATCTGCTGTAATACGGTTTGAGTCATTGTCAAATTCAGTAGATGCCATGAGATCAGTTTTATCATGGTCTGTCTCAATCCGATTTTAATCAGACACTTTTTAATGAACAAAATTGACAGGTGGTCTTTTACACCTGAATCTGACAGCGTTTACAAAGCCTGTACTTTGGTACACTTTCATCGGTTCGAACTTACTGCCATAAATTTCACTTTTTTAAGCGACTTCTTCATCTCATCGATAATTGAAACAAATGCATCTGGATTAAGACCATGTCCTAACGATTAATTGCATCCCACTGATTGACCATTTTGCAGAACAGTTCAGCCGTTTTTTCCGCATCATAGATCGCCGAGTGCGCCTCATTCGCATCCCAATCGATGCCAGCTGCCTGGATGGCGCGGGCAAGTACGGTTTGGCCATAGATCAATCCCGCCAGGGTTGCGGTATCAAAGGTGCTGAAGGAGTGAAATGGATTGCGCTTGATACCACACCGCTCCACTGCAGCCTTGAGAAAGGCGATATCGAAGGCCGAGTTGTGCCCCACCAGGATCGCACGTGTGCACCCAGTCTCTGCCACCATTTTGCGGATTGGTTTAAATATCCTGCCCAGGGCATCACTCTCCTTCCTTGCCAACCGTAGGGGATGGTAAGGGTCGATTCCAGTAAACTCGAGTGCTGCCTGATCGAGATTGGCTCCTTCGAAAGGGATCACATGGCTGGCCACTGTTTCCACAGGATGCCAACCGCGGTCCTCATCACAGCCGAGCAGGACCGCGGCAATCTCCAGCAGGGCATCGGTCTGAGGATTGAAACCAGCAGTTTCGATATCCACCACAACCGGTAGGAAACCACGGAAGCGGCGGCTGATGAGATTCTTCGGTGTGTCCTCTGCGCTCATGGGATCACTTTCCATTGACAGGTGTCACCGGCACGGAAAGGGATCACCCGCTCGGTGCCCAGAGGCAGGGATTCCGGGATTGTCCATCTTTCCCGTTTCAATCTGAGTGTCCCAGGGTTCTGGGGCAGGCCATAAAACCGGGCCCCAAAGAGACTGGTAAAGCCTTCCAGCCGATCCAAGGCATGGGCCTGATCGAAAACCTCTGCATAGAGTTCCATGGCCGTATGCGCGGTGTAGATACCGGCGCAACCACAGGCGGATTCTTTGGCGTGTTGCGGATGTGGCGCACTGTCGGTGCCGAGAAAGAACTTTGGATTACCACTGATGGCTGCTTCCAACAGTGCTTGTCGATGCTCCTCTCTTTTCAGCACGGGCAGGCAATAATGGTGCGGGCGGATGCCTCCCGTGAAGATCGCGTTTCGGTTCATCAACAGGTGGTGCACTGTAAGAGTGGCAGCGATGTTTTCAGGTGCTGTGACCACAAACTGTACCGCCTCTTTTGTGGTGATGTGTTCCATGACGATTTTCAGATCAGGGAATTGATTAATCAACGGAGAAAGGATCGTCTCGATGAATACTCGCTCGCGGTCGAACACATCGACAGCGGGATCGGTCACTTCGCCATGAATTAGCAAAGGCATACCCACTTTGGACAAGGTTTCAAGCACCGGATAGATATGTTTGATATCAGTTACACCAGCGTCTGAATGTGTGGTGGCTCCGGCAGGATAGAGTTTAACAGCGTGAATGAAACCTGACTCATGGGCTGCCACGATCTCGTCTGGATCAGTTCGATCAGTCAGATACAGTGTCATCAGAGGAGTAAAGTCTGTTCCGTCGGGCAACGCATCGAGAATCGAGTGCCGGTAGCGTGCGGCTTGCTGCACAGAAGTCACCGGAGGCACGAGATTCGGCATGATAATGGCGCGTCCGAACTGGCGTGCCGTATCCAGTATCACACTTCTCATTGCCTTTCCGTCTCGGACATGGAGATGAAAATCGTCCGGGCGAATGATTTGTAGAAGATTATCGGTCATGGGGTACAGAGTTCTCAAAATTCATTGCTTGCGATACTCTAACGGTTACGCATCAAGATTAAAATGGTTCATTGCATGAAATACACTCGACTCGGCAATACAGAGATTAAGGTCAGTAAGATCTGCCTGGGGACTATGACCTGGGGCGAGCAAAATACCCCGCACGAGGCCTTTGAGCAACTGGATTATGCGGTGGCCTCTGGGATCAACTTCATCGATACGGCCGAACTGTACCCAATCCCGCCCAAACCGGCGACCCAAGGTGAGACGGAGCGCATCCTCGGTCAATGGATGCAGGCCAGAAATAATCGGAAGCAACTGATCATTGCCACCAAGGTGTGCGGTCCCGGTAAATGGGTTAAATACATTCGAGGAGGGAGGAACCGCCTCGATCGCCCCAATATCGAGGCGGCAGTGGATGCCAGCCTGCAGCGTTTACAGACGGACTATATCGACCTCTACCAGCTTCACTGGCCTGATCGCTCAACCAACTTCTTTGGTAAACGCGGCTTTTCTCCGGACCCTCACGAAAAGATGACGCCCATTGAGGAGACACTGGATGTGCTTGCCGATCTGGTCAAGGCTGGAAAGATCCGGCATTTTGGCCTCTCCAACGAGACCTGCTGGGGCACTATGCGGTTTTTGCAGGCATCGGCACAGCAGGCCTTGCCCCATGTGGTCAGCATACAAAATCCCTACAATTTGCTTAACCGGACCTTTGAGATCGGCCTGGCGGAAATTTCCTGGCGGGAACAGGTTGGGCTGCTAGCCTATTCCCCGCTGGGTTTTGGTGTTCTTTCCGGCAAATATCTGAATGGGCAACGCCCTACGGGAGCCAGACTGACACTGTTTCAGGAATACAGCCGTTATACCAAGGGAAACGGTATTCGTGCGACCGAAGCGTATGTGCAACTAGCCCAAGCACATGATCTCGATCCGGCGCAGATGGCGTTGGCCTTCGTTAACAGTCGGCCTTTCGTCACCAGCACCATCATCGGTGCTACGAATCTGGAGCAGTTAAAGACAGATATAGCCAGCATCGATCTTGAACTGAGTGAAGAAGTGTTGGAAAGTATCGAGGCGATACACGAACGGTACCCCAATCCCAACCCATAAAAAGTAAACAGGGCTGGATCAAGCAGCCCTGAAGAAGCGATGGGTTATTTTTCCAGTTCCAGTCCTTCCTTTTCCCAAGCGATTATCCCACCTTCCAGGTTGTAGATGTCCTTGAATCCAGCATTTTTCAACATCACGGCAGCCTGTGCGGAACGCCGGCCGCTGCGACATTGAGTAATTACTGGTTTGTCCCGGAACTTCTCGAGTTCCGGCAGATGGTTGTTAAGCTGTGCCAGCGGTATATGGATGGCACCAGGAATATGCTTTTCATCCCATTCATTCTTTTCACGCACATCGATGATGACGGCTTCACCAGAAGAGAACATCTTCGCTGCCTCTTTTGGCAGTATGGACTGAATCCCCTTCGATTCTGCTTCAGACTCCGGTGACGAGCAGGCTATGAGTACAATAGCCATGAAGAGGAAGACAATCTGAAATAAATTCCTTGCTGATGTCATTAGAATACTCCATTGTTATAAACACCCTTTATTTTAGCATTCGCTAATAAACAATCAAGTAAGGTTTTTTCAAAGAGAGGATGAAAGTGAGTGTGAAGAACTGGGCGAAACTCTTCCGGGACGTCCACATGAGAGGGCAAGGGTTCTTTTGTTGATTTTACCACCTGCACCTTGTGATGTATCGTGACGAATGCGATCAAGGGTTTTTCGTTTCACCTTCTTTTGGCTGTCGAGAAGGGCCATGTCCATCAGTTCTGCCAAACGCTGATCACGCTTTTTACTTGTTGATTCGCCGAAGATTACACCGATCAGTCGTTGTTTCCCGCGATTTACCAGTGTGACAAGATTGTAGCCGGCATCACAGGTGAAACCGGTTTTCATACCCACTGCCCCCGTGAATTTTTGAGGGAAATAATTGTGGGTTTTGAAGAGTCTTTTTCCATATCTGAATTGTTTCTCGGAAAACAGATGAAAGTATCGTGGAAAGCGTTTTTTCAATGCGATCGCCAGTACCGCCATATCTCGGGCAGTAGTCACTTGTTGAGGATCAGGTAGTCCGGACGCATTCTTGAATACGGTATCTTTCATGCCTAAGACACTTGCCCTTTGGTTCATGGCCCAAACAAACGCCTGTTCACTACCAGCAACCGCTTCCGCGGCAACGATAGCGGCATCATTGGCTGATCGAATGATCAGGCCGAGGATGAGCTCTCTGATCGTGATGGTTTTACCTTTCCTTAACCCCATTTTCGAGCCCGTCTGCCTCTGTGCCCGTACTGAAATAATCTTTTGATCAGTGAAAGCCAGTTTCCCCTGCTGGATAGCCTCGAAAATCAGATAGATCGTCATCAACTTGGTTAGTGAGGCAGGATAGACAGGAAGATTGGCATTGTCAGCGTAGATGACTTCTGTTGTCTTTAGGTCCACAATCACTGAAGACCTCTCAGCCTGTACCTCGTTCAGCACGGTAATCAAAAGGAAAAAGATAAAGATTCGACACATCAGATTTCATATGTTCAGGCCTGAAATGATTATCGGCCAAAAGCTGTGAATCTGAAAACCGGACAAAATATAGTTGGGAGACGGATACCTGGCTATTACCTTGGAGAGCTTTCAGGTAACAGCCAGGTCCGTGGGTGCTCTTTAATTCCCCGGTAATTTTGATTGCTTGGTTAATGAATCATTACAGGGTGCACTGAGGTGAGCCTTCCACAAGGCTTGCAATTGTGTTGACAAAATTGATCAGGGTGACCGATTTCATTGCTTTGTTGAATGATTACTTTTTCATCCTTTTTGGGCGTCCTTGCGGTAGCTTGCCATCTGCCCGTGCTTTGAGATAACGATAGAGATCATCCCTTGCTTTCATGACAGCTACGTTTTTTTCCCATGCTGGCATGGCACCCATCTTGCCGTGATAGCCATGTTCAACGACATACAGGAAACGTCCATAATCAACTCCTTCCTTGTTGAATCTTTCAAGAAGATTTGGAGCAAATGTGCTACCCAAAGCACTGCCACCGTGACAGACTTGGCAGTTGGTGGCAAATGTCCTCCAGCCGACATAAGTGCCTTTGTCCACCTCACACTGGCTGGCATTGGTTGCCTCTTCAGGGCAATTGACCGTATATTCAGGTGGATCGCCGGCATCATCAACACGTGGTTCATGGGCTGCCTGGGCACTGGAAGCTATAATCAATAATACTGCCGAAATACAGGGTATTTTTTTCCTCATCATGTTTCCTTTCTCCTTTACAATGGTAGTAGAAATATGTGTGATCGTTCTGAGAAAAACAATGCGGCATAGTGTCGCATGCGACAGTTTGACGCGGTTTTGAGATCTCAATAATAATGATACCTTTTAAGACATGAAATATCCTGAACGGTCACAGGAACTGACCAGTCTGTGTTTGCACTATGTCCTGTTTTTGCGTTCTATCGCTTTCTGGGGGCATATCATGATCCTGTGGTTATTGACCCACTTCCTTGATCAGCCATTTCCGTACTTTTCTGTTGGATCGGTAGTCGTTCTCCTGGGGTTCTTTACCTTGGCAAGTTGGCTGTGGATGCGCAATAAGAAGAGTATTTCAGACCATTTTGTTTTCATCCAATTGATGGCAGATATTTTTACCCTTTCTCTTCTGCTTTATCTGACGGGAGGTTCATCGAACCCTTTTGTTTCGCTCTTTATGCTGCCTGTCACATTTGCCTCAGCCATGTTGCGTGTTCGCTATATCTGGATTACGGCGATAACAGCAATGATTTGTTATACCCTGCTGATGTTCTTTTATCAGCCGATGCCACTCTGGCAGCATCATGGTCAGGGCTTCACCTTGCATGTATGGGGTATGTGGGGGGGATTTCTCCTTTCTGCGGGACTGGTTGCTTACTTCGTTGCCCGTATTGGCTCCACGATCAAGGCGCGAGATAGGGCACTGGCGGAGGCGCGAGAAAAGGCGCTCGAATCTGAAAAACTGGTAGCGCTGGGAACCTTGGCTGCAGGTACGGCACACGAGTTGGGAACGCCTCTGGCCACCATTGCCATCCTCGCCAGGGAACTTGAAAAGTCGACACAGGAAAAGAACCCTGCGATCAGCAAAAAACTGACTCTGTTAAGAAGTCAGGTGGATCGATGCAAGACGATCCTTTCAAAAATGACTTCTTCTACTGGTCAATCACCTGCCGACTCTGGTGCAGGTATCACAGTGGACAGATACCTTGAAAAAACCCTGCAGGAATGGTCGAAAATCCGACCAGAAGTCAGTGCCGAAAGTCACTTCAGTGGTACCGATCCAGCACCGAGAATTATTGCTGATAGAACGGTAACCCAGGCTATTCTCAATGTTCTTGACAATGCCGCTGACGCGTCCAGAGATTCAATCAAGGTTGAGGGCAAGTGGGATAATAACTGTCTGGTGCTCTTTGTACATGATCAAGGAGAAGGTATTTCAGATGAATTGATCGAACGGGTTGGAGAGGAACCATTCCTGACCACAAAACCTCCAGGTAAAGGGCTTGGACTGGGGCTTTATCTCACCAGAACAACACTTATCAGGCTGGGGGGAGAAATTCATTTTGAAAATCGTGATAATGGAAAAGGGCTTACTGTTCAAATCAAGCTGCCACTGGCACAATTGAAGATAGATGAATAAGGGAAAAAGACTTTTGCTCGTGGATGATGATCCACTCTATTGTGAAGTATTGGGCGATGCATTGGCGTATCGCGGATACGATGTAACAGTGGCTCATGATGTCCCTTCTGCGCTGGCCAAACTGGAGCAGATCACTCCTCAATATGCAGTGGTGGATCTGAAAATGCCCGGTCCTTCCGGACTGGAACTGGTTACAAGACTTCACGAAATTAATTCAAAGACAAAAATTATCGTTCTCACGGGCTATGCCAGTATTGCCACTGCAGTAGAGGCGATCAAGCTGGGTGCCACCCACTACTTGACCAAACCGGCAGATGCCGATGAGATCGTAGCAGCGTTCCATCGTGAGGAGGGTGATCCTGAAACCCCCGTTCCCAAGAAGCCGATTTCTATCAATCGACTTGAATGGGAGCATATTCAGAAAATTCTGACAGAATGCGATGGCAACATCTCGGAAGCGGCTCGCCGGCTGGGCATGCACCGGAGGACACTGCAGAGAAAATTGCAGAAAAGACCAGTACGGCACTGAACTTTCCGAATTCCCTCATGTCCGAGATGACTTCGACGTTGGCATACTTCCTGCGTTTATGGGAAGATCACATACTGTTTATCTGGAGATTCACATGAAAAAACAACTCATCACTGCGGTATCGATCGTTTCAGTCGTTGCAGGCAGCACATTTCTTTCAACCCGGGTTCTGGCAGAAGATGCCTCACTGTCAACTGACAAACAGAAATTCAGCTATGGAATCGGTCTGCAAATCGGTCAGAGCCTCTCCCAGCAACCTTTCGAGGTCGACCATGATGCTCTGATCCTGGCCATCAAGGATGCCCTCGCGGGCAAGGAATCTCGCGTATCACTGAAAGAGTTACAGCGAGTCATGGCAGCCGAAGAGAAAAAACTGAACGAAAAACAAACGGCTGCCGCAGATGATAATCTGAAAATTGGCAAAGCCTTTCTGGAAGACAACAAGAAAAAGAATGGTATAAAAACGACTGCTAGCGGTTTGCAATATCGGGTAATCAAAGAAGGCTCGGGAGAAAGCCCGACTTTGGACGATACTGTCACAGTCAATTACCGGGGAACGCTCCTTGATGGCACTGAGTTTGACAGTTCTTACAAACGTGGACAACCGGCAACATTCCCTCTGAAGGGGGTCATTAAAGGTTGGCAGGAAGCCCTTCCGATGATGAAAAAAGGTGCCAAATGGGAGATCTTTGTTCCATCAGAACTTGCTTATGGTCCCCGTGGTGCAGGTGGATCGATTGGTCCTAACGAAACACTCATCTTTGAAATCGAATTACTTGATATCAAAAAGTAAATTCTCTCTGGTTATGGGCAGGTCACGCCTGCCCATTATCGTTCCTGAAACCCCATTAGAGTAATTAGTTGGCCTCGGCATAACGGCTGCGTAGTGACCAATGATTAGCATCCTCCACTATCAGATTTTAAGCCGTCCGGTTTGAATTCAGCATACATCAGTCTTCCATGACTTTTGCAGGGGTTCTTCTCCATAATGCTTCTGATCGCATCTTCCACCAAGTAGGGTTGATCAAGGTGGATGTAGTGACCACTGAAATTGGCAATCACGTGAATGGTTTTTGAGGTCATTCTGGCCAGGCTGTTCTGTAGTCGCAACCAGGCCTTCTCGTACTTGTTACCTTCAGGATTATCTGGCCAAGCTCGCTCTCCTCGTGACAAGACCACAAGTGGAATATCTGGAAACGATCCTTCTTCTGCAACCTGCTCAGCACTGATCTCAAAATTCATGCTTTCAAAACGCAGTGCGTTGCGTGCCTTTCGTGCGCTCATCAGATGATAGGCCAACCTCCGGGATTCGAGTGGATAATTGGATGGCAGTTTTGGGGTGGAAATAAACTTCACTCTTCTCCGGTTGAGCGCCTTGTCCGGATAGACTGCAGGAAACCAGTGTACCTGATCAGGATGTGAAGAATCGATCAATACCATCCCTGCGACTTCGTTTGGATGTGACTTGGCAAAGTACATCATGTTATAGCCACCAAAAGAATGTGCCACCAAGATATAAGGAGGTGCCAGTTCTGCTTGCTCGAGTAATTTGTGCAGTTCCGCAACCATCGCCTTGGTTGTACGGGGGAAAGGACCCGGATCACTCCAGCCATAACCCGCACGATCATAGGCGCAGATTCGATAGTCATCTGCCAGGTCGTGTTGAATCTTGCGCCATTCAAGTGAGAATCCACCCAAGCCAGATTCGATGATCACGACGGGCTTTTGATTCTTCTTTCCTTCACAATATATATGTAGACGGTGCGTTCCCACATTGATCAATTTTCCAGGTGGTTCCCATAGTCTATCCAGTTTGTCATCTGCCAACGCTGAATGGGTTAGAGAGAAAAACAGTGTACTGACAAAGAGAGGGAGGTGAATTTTGAACACACGCATATAATTTCTCACTTTTCTGCTCTTAGAGCCCCTTACTGCCGTAAAGTTTAGTTGACGTGCCCGGGACAGGAAAGTTTATTTCTGTCAAGCATTGTATGAACTTTTATACTTGACGAATCTTCTGCCAACACCTACAAGAAATTTATATGGAACAAAGGGAGGGCATAAACCATGCCTATCGTGTCCTATAAAAACCGGATGCTCGACGTCCGCCCTGACAGACTTGTCAGAAGAGGATTCAATCAACCGTGTGCGAATTATGGCACCTTATTTCAGGAACAATGGCATCTACCCGATTTTCATTACCTGGAAAACAGGTTTTCTAGAATCACTTAAAAACCAGATCCAGGGTTACATTCAGGATAGCTTCAGAAATGTGGGCGTCGATCCATCAAGCGGCCGGGCACTCGAAGATATTCAAAATACCATTGCTGGGTATGGCTGCCGCTTGGGATTCCTCTAATGCAAAACAGGAAGATGGCCACTTCAATACCAGTCAACTCGCAGAGAGCAAAAAAAATGGCTGATGTTTGCCAGAACAGGGCTAACGAGGGTTCGATGTCATATCTACGACAAGTCATACAGTGAGGTTCTGATATCACTGAAGGGTGACACGACCGGTCTTGCGCATGGTTCGTTTGATAACGGTATAAAAATTATTAAGAGCACGATGAAAAGGATTAGAAGGGGAAAACTGAAATTTCCAGTCGAAAACCTTGGTTGCTTCTGAACACATTTTGATCCTCTTTCCCGGAAACTTTTCCCTAGTATGAAGCCGATGCGAAAAAATGATCAATGCCCTCGTAAGGGAATGTCTCTTTGTTCTCTTGAAATTTAAAATCCCATCTCTATATACTAGTTGAATTGTTTTCCCTTTCTTAAGGTCAGCATTGGCCACTGCTTCTGAACGTTCTATCAGAAAGCATTTTGAACAATTCATTAATCTTTACTTTTGTTTGATTCAAAGACGGGAACTTTCCCCGTAACTATGTGAGGTTTATTTGAAATGAACAAGATAAAGATAGCAATTGTGGGTGTGGGAAACTGCGCCAGTTCACTGATCCAGGGTATCCACTATTATCGTGATAAGGATCCCTCCGAGGCAATTGGCCTCATGCATGAGCAAATTGGTGGTTATGGCCCCTCTGATATCGAGTTGGTTGCAGCCTGGGATATCGACAAGCGGAAAGTCGGCAAGGATGTTTCCCTGGCAATCTTCGAAAAACCCAATTGTACGACAGTATTCTGCTCCGATGTTCCGGACTCCGGCGTGACCGTCCGTATGGGCAAGATCCTGGACGGGTTTTCTGATCACATGAAAGACTATCCCGAACATCGCACCTTTGTGCTCGCCGACGAGGCCGAGCCCAACAAGGATGAAATCGTCCAGGTGCTGAAAGAAACTGGTACTGAAGTCCTGATGAATTATCTGCCGGTGGGCTCGGAAGAAGCCACACGTTTTTATGCCGACTGCGCACTTGAAGCCGGTGTGGCTTTCGTCAACAACATTCCAGTGTTCATTGCGTCCGATCCTGATTGGGCACACCGGTTCGAAGAAAAGGGCATCCCGATCATCGGTGATGACATCAAGGCCCAGGTAGGTGCCACCATCACACACAGGACCTTGACGGATCTGTTTGCCAAACGCGGGGTTGAACTGACTCGTACTTACCAACTGAATACCGGTGGCAATACGGATTTTCTCAACATGCTCAATCGTTCACGCCTGGCTTCGAAGAAGGAATCGAAAACCGAGGCAGTGCAAGCAGTCACGGCCCATCGCCTGGATGAAGAGAACATTCACGTGGGTCCCAGTGACTATGTCCCCTGGCAGAAGGACAACAAACTCTGCTTCATCCGCATGGAAGGAAAGTTGTTTGGCGATGTGCCGATGAATCTGGAATTGCGGCTTTCTGTTGAGGATTCGCCTAACTCCGCGGGGGTTGCGATCGATGCAGTACGTTGTGCAAAACTAGCTCTCGATCGCGGACAGGGTGGTGTTTTGCATGCGCCTTCCAGCTATTTCTGCAAACACCCGCCGCGTCAGTACACCGACGATGAGGCCTACCGTATGATGGAAGCCTTTATCAGTGACACGGAAGGAAAACTACATGAAGTGTCTGATACTGGCTGCCGGGAAGGGCAGCAGGCTGCGGCAGCAGGCTGAATCCAAACCCCTGCTCCCACTACTGGGGGTCCCCTTGATTGTAAGAACCATCCGCACCGCCTGTAAGGCCGGTGCGGATGACTTTGTCGTGGTCACCGGTCATGCCGGTAAGCGTGTGGATGCCGAGTTGGAGAGGCTTTCCAACAACCTGCACTGCCCGATCAAGACTGTCCAGAACACAGAATGGGAAACCACAGAAAACGGACATTCCATCCTGGCGGCAGAGACATTATTGCAGGATGAAAACTTTTTGCTGTTGATGGCTGACCATCTGTTTGAGCCACAAATCATCCGAAAACTGATCACAGAACCCGTACCAGACAATGGGTTGAGCCTCGCCGTGGATCAGCAGTTCAACAACCCGTTGGTCGATCTTGAAGATGTAACAAAAGTACGTTGTGCAGAGGGTTGGATTCAGGTGATTGGCAAAAATCTGGAGGTGTATGACGGCTACGATACCGGGATCTTTCTCTGTACTCCTGCACTGTTTGATGCCATCCGAACAGCGAGTAAAAAGGGTGATACCCGTCTTTCTGCTGCGGTGCTTGAACTTGCCCAGGAACGTCGTGCAAAGGCCGTTGATGTCAGTGGATGTTTTTGGATCGACGTGGATGATAAAGCCGCGCTTGAACGTGCCGAACAGGCATTGCTCCACCGATTGCGTGGCAAGGTTCACGACGGCCCTGTATCCCGTTGGCTTAATCGACCGCTTTCGATACGGATTTCAAGGTATCTGGCAAAAACCGGGGTTACACCAAATCAGATCTCGTTTTTCTCCTTTCTCCTTTCCGTGATCGGCGCGTTGTTGTTTTCACTGGGAAGTTATCCCTCCTTGCTCTTGGGCGGCCTACTTGCACAATTGGCATCGATCATCGATGGCTGTGATGGTGAAATTGCCCGTCTCAAATACCAGAGCAGCGCCTATGGCGGTTGGTTTGATGCAGTGCTGGATCGTTATGCAGATGCCTTTTTACTGTTTGGCATGACTTGGTACACCTGGCTAAATACCGCATCAGCGCTTGTCTTCGTGATAGGTTTTTTTGCCCTCACTGGTTCCTTCATGGTGAGCTACACCGCCGATAAGTACGATGGCTTGATGCGTAGCCGCGGTGGCAGCCGTTTTCGGATCGGACGCGATGTTCGCGTTTTCCTGATCTTTCTCGGCGCACTCTTCGATCAGGTGCTTCCTGTTCTCGTGTTCATCGCTGTGGTCATGAATATGGAGACACTCCGCCGCTTGTGGGTCTGCAGGAAATGAGTGAACTGGAGCGTACAAAGCAAGCCATTCGTGACTTCATCGCAGGTTCGGACGTACCGGAAGATCCACGGCATGCGGACAATACACTGGAGTGGCTTCTGCGTCTGGCTCCGGCTGCCGATGGCGCATTGCAGATCGCCGCGCTTGCTCATGATATCGATCGCGCCTCCCCGGACAAGATCCGGCGGGAGAATTTCAATGACTACGATGATTTCAAGGCAGCCCATGCCCGGCATGGCGCGGAAATCCTGAACATAATCCTGGCCCCCTTCGATCTCTCTCTGGAAACCAAGCACGAAGCCTGCCGCTTGGTGGAATATCACGAAGTGGGTGGTGATCCCAGATCCAATCTGCTAAAGGATGCTGATAGTCTTTCCTATTTTGACGTCAATCTTCCCTTTTATCTGCAGCGGGAAGGTCGGGATGAAACCTTGCGCCGATGTATTTGGGGTATCAGAAGGTTATCCACAACGGCAAGGACGATGCTGGAAAAGATAAAGTTCGATGATCCAACCCATACCGAAATTATCAAAATAACCCTAGACGCATCAAATGGGGAAGACACTTCGCAATCAACCAGTTGATGGTCTTGTTTTCAATTCGAAATACAACGAAGGAAGGTATTTTCTTTCTACAAATCTTATAGTGAATTATTCCCTTTTATTACTAACCACTTGATTATCAATTTTTAACATTATACACTTTCTTTAAAGTAGATTTTGAAAGGGAGGGAAATCGATATGAAACGTTCGATACTGAAAGCAACCCTGATCGGTTGCACACTGCTGTTTGGCGTTCCTGCCAAGGCGCTGATCATCAATGTCAGCGAGATTCTTATCACCCCATCGGCCTTGAACACAGACGGCTGGTTACAGGTTTCTGAAGTGATAGCTTCAGAATCAGGAACTGGTAATGATCTGGCGCTTGCCTCTGCGGGTGCAACGGCGACTGGATCTTCCAACTGGCCAGGTACCGTAGGTCCATCAGCTACCATTGATGGGGTTACACCACCCGCTGCGGCACTGTTGGAGATGTTTCATTCAAACGAGAATGATCACACCTCGTTTCTCAAGATCACCTTGGCGGCTCCCAGCGCGCTGGATTCCATCACCATATTTGGAACAAACCAACATGATCTGGCCTGTTGTACCCACCGAGATATCTATAACCTCGAGTTGCGTGACGCCTCTGGAAATCTTCTCTACAGTGCATCTGATATCGACGCCACCAGCGGTTCAGTGACCAACACTCTGAACGCGGTACCACTGCCTGCTTCTGTATGGCTGCTGGGTACAGGTATTTTTGCATTACTGGGAATTGGCCGGCGTAAACAGGGCTGAATTTTCGGATCTTCTATCAACGACCTTGGCCATTACGGTCAGGGTCTTTTTTTAGGTAATTCCGATTAACCCAGGCGTCTTCTATTTTCCTTCAAGCACCTCTACGCCAACTGAAATAACGTTCCAAGAGTTTCAAGAGCCAGTGTGGGGCGTGCGCTCTTTTCCATTCGCCCGCGGCATATTTGTTGGCTTCGGCTAGTGTGGGATAGATGTGGATCGTGCCGAGGATCCTGTTGACTCCAAGTTTCTGCTTCATGGCGAGAACATATTCTGTGATCAGCTCGCCAGCATGATCGGCCACGATCGTGACTCCAAGTATCTTGTCTTTGCCCGGCTTTGTCAGAAGTTTGATGAATCCATTGGCTTCTTCATCTGTAATGGCACGATCGAGGTGGCGTAAATCATAGCGTGTCACTTCATAATCGATCCCTTTCTCTTTGGCCTCCTGTTCATTGAGGCCGACGCGTGCCACCTCTGGATCGGTATAGGTTGCCCATGGAATCACGGAATTATCCACCCGAAACTTCTTGAATCCCCCAAACAAGGCATTGACCGTGGCGAACCACGCCATGTGTGATGCGGTATGTGTGAATTGATAAGGACCGGCCACATCACCCACGGCAAAGATGTTGGGATAGTTGGTTTGCAGGTAGTGATTGACTTCGATGGTATTGCGCGCAGTGAGCTTGATTCCAAGTTCTTCAAGTCCATAACCTTCCACCCGGGCAGTTCGCCCCACCGCTATCAGTAACCGATCGAACTCAATCTTTATCGCATCACCTTGGTGATCACACACGAGAAATTGTTTTTCACCTTCGACTACAAAATCCCTTGCGGCATGACTACCACGGACATCAATGCCTTCTGCCCGAAAGCGTTTCTCGATGAAGTCAGAGACTTCAGGATCCTCACGCGCCATTATCCGGGGCAGCATCTCAATTTGAGTGACCTGACTACCGAGGCGGGCAAAGGCCTGTGACAGCTCACAGCCAATGGGACCACCACCCAAAACGACCAGTTTTTCCGGTTGATCACGTAGGGACCATACACTCTCCGAAGTGAGATAATCAATTTTTTCAATACCAGGGATAGGGGGAATAAAGGGTTGGGCACCTGCTGCAATGATGATATTACGCGTCGTCAGCGTCCGGTTATTGACTTCAACAGTATAGGGTGAGGTGATTCTGGCTTCTCCAAGGATGCAATCCACACCGAGTTCGGTGTATCGCTCAACGGAGTCGGCAGGTTCAATAGTTTTTATGACGCGCTGGACCCGATCCATGATATCGGCAAAATCAAAATCCACGTCCACGGATTTGAAGCCGAACGCCTGTGCCCGTTTTGTCTGATGTAGCCATTTGGCCGACCGCAACAAGGCTTTGGAGGGTACACAACCGGTATTGAGGCAATCACCGCCCATTCGGTATTTTTCGATCAGGCTGACCTTGGCATTCAATGTTGTTGCAATTAGCGCGCATACGAGCCCTCCGGCACCGGCACCAATAATAACGATATCACGGTCGAATTTTTTTGGTTTTTTATAGTTCTTCAAGCTTCACCTCTTTGCTTCGTGACTTCCGATTAATTTTGTTAAGAGCTGTACAGAGGGAAAATTAGCTGGATTAAGGTGCGAATTGCAGCTAATTATGGTTCGTTTAATAATGACTGTACGGAGCAATTGCCGCGCTCCACATGGGAAGCTGGCTGATAGTGCCTTTATAAACTTTTCAATTAATCAGAGGCTCGTTTATATAAAGCCAATACTTTTTTTACCAACAATGGGAAAACCCCTAAAAGTGCAAAAGATCCGAGCAGAGCAGGGGACAGTATATCTGACACTGTTTCAATCTTGCCTAATTGTGTTCCTGCATTTACATAAACAATTGTACCTGCCAGCATGCCAATTTGGCTGACCCAGTAGAATACAGATGTTTTGATTGGCGTCAGTCCCATTACTAGATTAACAATAAAAAAGGGAAATATGGGGACAAGGCGCAAAGTAAAGAGGTAGAAGGCCCCTTCTTCTTTTATTCCCTTGTTGATAGGCTCCAGAGCGTCAGAGAATTTTGATTGGATACTGTCTCGCAGCAGGGTACGGGCGATCAAGAAAGCTAATGTTGCACCAATCGAGGATGCGAATGAAACCAGAAGTGTGCCCATGAACAGTCCAAAAATTGCCCCGCCAGCAAGGGTCAGGATTGCAGCACCGGGGAGAGATAACGCAGCCATGATTACATAGGCCAAAAAGTAGCTTGCCATTGTGAAAAGCGGTCTTGCTCGATAAAAATCGATAATTTCCTGTTTTTGGGATTTCAAATTCTCCAAGGTTACTCTCTGATCCAAATTGAAATAAAAAAACAGGGCGACAAAAACAATAGCCAAAATGATAATGATGACTTTTTTCGTCATTTTTTTATTTCCCGTCTAGTGTCCAGTCAGAAGATGGAGTTGTATTCATAATTAAATAAAAGGTATTTCGCTTATGCTGCTTGCTAAACTTACCACTACCAGTAACAGCAGCATTTTCGAAATCTGCTCGACTACCTGACACCCTTACATGATTTTTGTCAAGAGACAATCCCTTGGGTCTCTTGAGGATAGGGATGTCCATCTTTTTAAACAGAAACAGGCGTGGAAAGATGCTGGCATGGGCGAAGATCTCGTCGTCTTACTTCAGGTAGGTATGGGCGGTGAGTTGATCGGATTGTTGAAACTGATATCTGTAAATCTGCAATTGTTATGTATTGATTTGTTCATGAGATCAAATTAATCAATAAAGATTCAGTCTCTAAAAGAGAGGCTCCTTGCAGAATCTGATTTGATCTTCTTTGTTCTGATCTCTAAGCTGAAGAGAGTCAGGACAATATTATAAATCATGAAAAAAACGGGCAAGGTCTTTTTGTTCAGTGGTCACATGATCGATGCACCGGATCGGCCCGTGCCCCGTTTTCCTGCAGACAAGGAAAAAATTGCCCGCAAGGCTATTGAAAAGACACTCAAGGAACTTCATGCTGGGGCAGATGATCTGGCAATCAGCAGTGGTGCTTGCGGTGGTGATTTACTGTTTGCTGAAGCTTGTCTTGATCGTGGTTTATCTTTTGAGATGAGACTTCCATTTCCTGTTCCGGAGTTTCTAGAACGATCAGTGTTGTTTGCTGATCAGGATTGGGAACAACGGTTTTTTAAGGTCAAGGAGCACCCCAACACTCGTGTCTACTATATGCAGGATGAACTGGGTGAATTGCCTGTCGATGAAAACCCCTATGAAAAATGCAATCTGTGGATGCTGGAGCGAGCAATTTCTTTCGGAAAAGAAAGGGTAAATTTTATCTGTTTATGGGATGGAAAGGGAGGGGACGGTCCCGGTGGAACCCGTCACATGATCAGAAGTATTCGGCAACGATCGGGATATGTGACTATACTTGATACAAATCAACTCTTCTTTGAGGAATGATGCATGCCTACGCAGGAAAGAATTGCCAATACCGGCAAGAAGAAGATCCTGGCACTCGACGGCGGGGGCATTCGTGGCATGATCACTGTTGAGATCCTTGGCGAACTGGAAAATATGCTCCGAAGGGAACTTGACCAAGATGAGGACTTTGTCCTGGCAGACTATTTTGACTATATTTCCGGCACCAGCACGGGTGCGATCATAGCTGCGGCCTTGTCTCTAGGCTGGCCAGTCGACAAGATCCGTCGGTTTTATGTGGAAAGTGGCGAAAAAATGTTTGATAAGGCTAACCTGCTGAAACGCTTCAAATATAAATATGAGGATGAAGCACTGCGAGAGATTCTGTTACAGGAGTTTGGTGAACAAACCACTCTCGGTAGTCCTGAACTCAAGACATTGCTGATGATGGTAATGCGCAACGCCAGTACGGATTCACCTTGGCCGATCAGCAATAATCCAGAGGCTAGGTTCAATGATCCAGGACGTACCGACTGCAACCTCAACATCCCCTTGTGGCAATTGGTACGGGCAAGTACGGCGGCCCCGGTTTATTTTCCACCGGAGAAAGTCTCTGTGGGCGATCAGGATTTTGTCTTCGTCGATGGTGGCATCACCATGTATAACAATCCCTCGTTTCAAACCTTTCTGATGGCCACGCTTGAGCCCTATAACCTATGCTGGGATACTGGCGAAGACAGAATGTTGATCGTTTCGGTCGGCACAGGTACCAGTCCGGCTGCCAATCTTGATCTGGCTCCTGGAGATATGAACCTTCTCTATAATGCATCCTCGATACCCTCTGCCTTGATGTGTGCTGCACTCAACGAACAGGATCTTCTCTGTCGCACCTTTGGAAAATGTCTGCATGGTGATGAACTGGATCTTGAAGTCGGTGATCTGATCTGCAGCAATGAAAAACCCAACTTCAGGGGACCAGTCAATCCAAGATTGTTCACCTACCTGCGGTTCAATGCTGAGCTGACGGAGCAGGGTTTGAGCAAGCTGAATCTGGGCGATTTGAAACCGGAAAAGGTACAGAGGCTTGACTCAGTGGAATACATCGATGATTTGCAAGCGATCGGTCATGCAGTAGCTTCAGAAGTCAAGAAAGGATTATTCAGCAATTTTCTATAAAGGCATTTGGCATGAGCAGCATTTTCATCAGCTACCGTCGTCAGGACAGTGCCGGGTTTACCCGTGCGATGGAACAGGATCTGTCAGCGCGCTATGGGTCTGAAAGTATCTTTCGTGACCTGGAGGATATTGATGCAGGTGACAATTTTGTCAACAAGATCCAAGAGGCAGTTTCATCGTGCAAGGTTCTAATCGCGGTCATTGGCCCGCACTGGTCAACGATGACAAACCGTCAGGGCGAACGACGTCTGGATAATCCAGAAGATTTTGTCAGGGTAGAGATTGAAACAGCATTAAAACGCAGGGTTCCAGTGATACCGGTGACTGTCAAAGGTGCACAATGGCCGCCCGCAGAAGCGTTGCCGGAATCACTTCAGCCAATTCTCCAGCGGAAGGCGCATGATTTGAGTGATCGACAAGGACGTTGGGATTATGACCTTCATCAATTGATGGCACGGCTGGATAGGATTGATGGCATAAAACCGCAACAATCCATTTCAGCAAGAGAGACAGGCTGGCGGAAAAGTAAAACCATGTCCGGTCCAAAATACCTGCTTGCTCTCGGTATGTTGATCATTGTTATCATCGGTTTGTTTCATTTTTTACCGGAAGAAAGAGCAGAGACCGATCAAAGTAGTGCAGGCTCAGGGGCAGGAACGACCGTGAACAAAGAGGCCGGTACCCAATCGGATCCTCACACAGATAAAGAAACAGAATAAGAAGCCCGCTCGGTTGACGCAGAAAATGGCAAGACTGTTGCCACGACCATCTAAAACGATGGATGGACCATCTACCGGTAATTCCTCAATGACCGATCGAACACGTCGGGAGTTTTATTCAAATCACAGGTTCATCGACATCAGTGGAGTATGGCGTGATCGGCAAGGTGTGATCTATCTTGTGCAGATGACGGATAAAAAAACATTTCAAGGTGATTTCTCCCGATGGAATCGGAGAAGGAGAAATCAAGGGAAAGCGTATCAGGGTTAGAATTCCTGGTGTCGGTCAGGGGGAATTTCACCTTTCCAACCTGGGTAGTTATATCTCCGGAAAGTTCTATGAGAACAATAATGATGAAGGTGAAAATGTCGTTTTGGTGCGGATATGACAAAGCCCTGATCGATGATCAGGGCTTTGGGTTTTCAGGAAGGACTTCTCTTTAGAATTTACCTACTGCGTTCAGGAACCAGCCATGGGCATCGTAATCCTGATCGGTAAGGTCATCTGAGAAGTCGGCAAAGTTATAACCGACACCCAGTTTCATGTACTCGTTGAAATGCCGGTAGAGCGCGGTGACCACGCCAAAGCGACGATCATCGGCGGCAGTCAAATCCAGCATACGGCCTTCAAGCATGAAATCCCACTGCCGTACCACATGCCAGTCCACACGTCCTATCAGCAGGTGTGCCTCGCTGTCCAGCCATTCACCAGAATCACGTCCCAGTCTCAGCTGACCCATGCGATAGGCGTATTTGCCACCAATGGTCCAGCGTTCGTTGAGGTCATAGAGCGCATCTACGGACAACACATGGCTGCGCTGTTGGTTTTGGCCTTGGGCCCCGGATGCAGTGAACTGATCGAAAGGTGCCAGATCCATCAAGTAGGTGTATTTGAACAGTGCATTGAACTTGTCGTTCCTGATCGGCCGCCACCCGAGTCCCAGTATAGCTTCTACGTAATCGCTGTTGAAGCTGGATCCCTGGTTGCTGTCACTGAAGGCAAAATCCAGTCGTGCCTGTGCACGCCAGTCCGGGTTGACCTGGTAGCCTAGATTGTTGCGCATCAGCCAGCTGATTCGGTGATCCGTAGTCGATTCGTCATCGCGATATTCCAGTGCTGTACCGAATTTACTTTTCGTATTCTGGAATCCGGCCGTCAGTGCCACTGCAGTACGGTCGAGGAAGCTGCCATCGTTCTGGGTGAGGTTGCCGGTTTCGAAATTGAGACCGAAGGTCCAGTTATCCGTCGGTGCGTAATCGAGACCGTAGGCATGGGTCAGACCTGAGGCGGCATCACCATGTTGATAGCGGCCCTCACCAAAGAGGCTCAAGGCATCGCTGTAGCGGTAGTTCATGCCGGTCACCAATTGACCGTTGCGGCCACGGAACAGGTTGTCGGTTCGATCCGGATCAAGTTCATACCCCAGATAGAGGTTGGAGCGATCTGTGAGCCGGTAGTCGCTGCCCACCTGGGCACCCAGGCCGCCGTTACCACCGGAGAGTTCTCCGTGCAACTCGAGTCGATCATTGATTTGACGATGACCACCGATGCCATAACGGTTATTGGCCCGCCGACCATCGTCCCGGTTCACCGTTCCCTGAACGAAGCCATAGAGTGTCCAGTTGTTCTGGCTGTCATAATCGGCTTGCAGAGTCAGGTCGGTGCGGTCGCCCTGTTCCGTATTGGAGTAGGGACCGGTGATGAGCAGGTTATTGCCCTGTTTATAGCGGTCGTTACGCAGCCCGGCAGCCAGTGACCAGTGGTTACTGATCTGATGCGCAATATCCGCTTCGACGGCCCGGGTATCGAGTCCGCCGTGTTCATCCCGGTAATCGAATTTAAGGGTCAGGTCGGTTTTCTCACCCAAGGGTGAGTGCAGACTGCCTCCAAACTGATCGGTATCGAACTGTGTCAGTTGACCTGGGGCAGAAAAGCCGGCATTGCGCTTCTGTCCATACAGAGTCACGATTCCGTCGTTGTTCATGCCCACATCACTCAGCTTGATCGCAGCCTCTGCCCGATAGGCTTCTGCATCGATACCGCTGCTGCGATCCTGGGCAATGTTACCAAAGTCATAGCCGCCGGTGTTGCTCGAGCGTCCACCCACACCTGGGCCGTCAGTCCTGGCTACCTCCAGCTTGAGGTAGGTCTCGGAAGTCTTGCGCAGAGTGATGTCCACCCCGTGCAGGTCCTGATCCTCTCCCTGTTGCTGCTGATGACTGGCGGTCAGCCCCAGTTTGAGGTGATCGCCGAACCAGTGACTGATACGACCGCCAAAGGCCATTTCGTCTAGTTCGGAAAGCCCGGGTGTGTATTCATAGTTCACTACCAGGTAAGCCGGGTGACCGGAAAGCCCGCCGTCTCGGACCAGCAGTTTGTCATCCGCCAGTGAGGAAAGTGGCTTAGTCAGGAGGATGCGACCCTGAATCGAGTCGATATCGTAATCCTGACCCGGCGCCAGGTGATTGACCGCGAGGACGATACCGGAATCCTTGTCACGGATTTCGATACGCACCTGCTCTGAACCACGGGTAATGTCCTGGTGTTGCAGATAATAGAGTGATCCACCGGTACCACGAAACTCTTCCCATGCCGCAAGGGTACCCGGTTCGGCGGCGAATCCGGTGAGGGTGGTTCGTCGTTCACCCTGGGTGGTGAGGGCTTCACTGTTCCAGAGCAATTGGGCACCATAGAGCCCACGTTCTACCTGAGCAAAATCGGTGTCCGTGATCTGGGTTTGAAAATTACCCCACATCAGGTGAGATTTCTGGTCTGCGATCTTGGCAAAGAACTTGCCCTGAGTCGGCGCATCATCGACGAGAGTGCTGTCGTCTCCATAGACCGGATAGTGATCTTCCTCATCCAGCCGCCTGAGCAATGCGCGGGGATCCTTGTGATCCATGTTGCTGAACAGATCTTCGACCGGTTGCTCAAATGTATCGGCGCTGGTGGTGATGGTGTATCTGCCTCGCCACTTGCCTTTGGCATAGAAGGCAAGGCGCCCATCGGCATAAACATCACCGTCTTTGAAATGCTGAGAATCGTTGGTGACGATCGCCGCGGGTCCCGTGGTGTAGTTTTGGCCAAGGGTGAAATCCACAATCCCCACATAGAACCAGTTGTTCTCTGCAATTTTCAGCTCACGCCAGAACAGCTGCCCATTGCCGGCAGGGTCGAGCACGGCCACCTCGACATTATGAACCCCCGGAGGCACGATCTGCTGGCCGACGAAGCGTCCATTTTTATCCACTGGCAGCTTGGCTCCCATGAAATAAACCTCATGACCCGCCGGAATGTCACGGCCATTGACGGTCAGTGTGCCACCTTGCAGGTTGATGTTATAGACGGCGAGATGATTCTCACCATAACCGGCGAGCAACTCCTGATCCGGCATGGCTTCATCACCTACGGGTTGCTGGCGATCGGTGATCCACAATCGCAGGGCCGATGTTTCGTCAAAACGACCTTGGGCATCATAGACGCGCAAACGGTAGTGCAGTTTCTGTGGCAAGTGGTCAGCTACGGTCCATGATCCGCTCAGGCTGTCATCCAGAGGTATCACCACAAGGGGTTCTGCCTGACGGGAAACCCCAGCCTTGAAGATTCGGACCTCGGCCTTCTTGATCCAGCCGATGTAATTACTGTATCCCTGAAACCGGACAGTGCCACCAGCCACAGCTGTAGCCGGTGTGGCCGTGATGTTCAAGAACGGTTCGACCATTTTGTTGCTGTCGTACTGCAATTGGACTTGATTCTTGGCCAAGGCCAGGTCGGTACAACGTTGCTGATCGGCATCATAGGGTGATTCTTGTTTATCGACGGGAACACCATCGATGCTGATGCGGAAGCCATCTTCTCCTGCTGCACTGACAGCGGTGATCTTATTTTCACAAACCAGCGTCCGGTTCATGGAGGGGCCTTCAATAGGTACCTCGACCACCGTTTCGTCGTCATACCAGATCTCGATTTCCACCCGGCGATCCTCAGGGCGGGGCAGCCCTTGTGGATTGGGCTGCTGGGGCTCACTGTCACCTTTACCCTCGAAGCTGACGGCTTCTTTGGAAAGACCAAGTCTTTCCTGCAGATAGCGGGCAACATTACGGGCTCGGGCCTCGGAGAGCTCTTGATTATTGGCAAAGCGTTTTTGGGTCGCCGCACTCAAACGTTGTTTGTCGGCGTGACCGATGATCCGGAGGCGGAGATTCTTCTTGCCTTTAAGGCGGTCGATCAACTGATCAAGCGCACCGGCAGTATCGATATCCGCATATCCGGATCGGAAACGCAGTGCGTCACGGTCATCTGTATAGACCGCTTTTTCCTCGACCCGGCTTGTCAGGGTGCGTTCTGACGATTTACTTATCGCAGGCAAGGCGTGGAGGGTGATCGTCTCATTGGGAAGACGTCTTTCCGTGTTTGCCTTCGCCTTGCGGGGTACGACACGGCTGTCGTCATTGATTCGCCCGCGCAGCGTGCTCTCGCACTCTGTACCATCCACCGGACAACTCAGTTGGGGATGTTCCGAACCAGGCTGAGCATGTGCCGGAAGCCCCAGCACCAGACTGATGGCAAAAGCCAGACGTGTCTTGCGGATCGGTTGGTTAAGATTGATCATGTAACTCATTATTTGGCCCTCCCTGTCACAGCCGAATCCCGGGTTGTCGATCGACTCCACAACACCTCGTTTTCGATAATCAGTTCATAATTGCAGTCACATTCACTCCACAGGGCTTGCAGGTGCTTGCGGAATGATTTGAGACGCTGCTTGATGAGTTTTTTGTCTTCGCCGTCTGCGGCATAGGCGAGACGCAGCACAGACGGTTCTTTGGCAAGAATCTTCTGCAGTTTCCGTACATGTTGTTCATAGTTCGGACGCAGATCTGCACCGTCGGTTTGAAATGCCCGGTTATCCAGATCGAGCCGTACGACCCGGTGGATGGCGGCGCCGAAGTTGAGTTTCGCAAGTTTGCCACGGGTCAGGCGGACAACGCGGGGGTTTTCCGTAGTCACGCGGTAGCCCGAGGGCAGGGTGCGTTCATCCAGCTTCATAATGAAGTTGGAACCGTGCATTTCATTGGGTACGGCGGCACAGGGGACGTGATAGCGTCCTTCGGCATCGGTTGTGACCAGCAGACCTCTTGCTGTCGCCAGACGAACACCGGGCAGTCCACGCTCACCTTGGTCCTGATAGCCGTTGGTATTCCGATCATCGAAGACCTTGCCAATGAGATCGGTACAGTCGAAGGTGGGATCAGGCACGATCCGCACTGTTGCTTCAGCTACCTGGGTGGCAGTCACGCCGGTTGTACCGTTGACACCCCAGGCACGGTTGATGTACTCACCCTCGCTGACGCCCGAGCCGATCACCAGGACCAGCTTGACTTCATGGGTCTGACCGACCGCGTAATCCTGGGCGGGCCAGGTGAGTTCTCGGCTATTGATCTGGGGTTCGGTCTTTTGTCCGTCAAGGGTGGCCGAACCAGAGACGTATTTGAATCCTGGCGGGATCTGATCACGGATGCGGATATTTGTGATCGGTGTCGCCAGATGATTGGTGATGCGAATGGTGTAGGGAACCAAATCCCCACGGACCACATTCACCTTGGGCGTACTCTTGGTAACGGTTAGACCAGTCACATGGCCTTCCGGATCCAGCGGGATGTGGTTATTGACCACGTCTGCAGATGCCGGACTGAGATCAAAGCTCAGATAATACTGTGTACCTGCAGTACCCAACGCCGGACAGGCGGCCGGATCATGAAAGTTACTGCTGTCGGGTGGTGCCGTTATCTGGGGCTGGATCAGTGCCGGATCCGGTGTGGCACCCACGGCCAGCGGACCGTTACATGGTGCCGGGATATTGGTGGAGACCGGCGGGAGATAACCTGCAGGCTGGATCACGGTCAGGCGATAGGTGCCAGACGGTGCCGTGGGGTTGAGCAGGAATTTGTACATGCCGTCGGATCCCACGGTCTGGCTCACATTGCCTGTGCCACCGATCAGATCCGTTGCCGGGTTGAAGCCGGGAGGCCCAGACAGGGTCACGACTGCACCCGGAACCGGTTGACGGGTAACCGAATCGTAGATCACACCAGACGGATCCAGCGGGAAATTCTGATCCGGCAGTTCCGTATTGGCCGTCAAGGATACATTTTCAATAACGCCGAAGACGGCCCGACTTTCCGGATGGCGGAAATGGATGGTGTAGCCTGTACCTGGTTGCAAGCCGTCAAAGCGGTAACCACTACCCGCATCGGTGACGGTGGAGGCCACGACGACCCCGTTGCGCAGGATCTCCACAATCCAGCCGGCATAGGTGTGATTCGGGTTGTCTCGATCATGCACTTTGCCCGATACACTGGCGGTCTGTGCGGGGGGAATGATTTCACCAAAGTTGAATCCATCCACTTCAATGCCGGGTGAGGGGATGGTGATGCCGGTGATCACATTGCTCGTATTTTCCTTGCCGCTATTGATCCCGGCAGGCTGGGTTTCCGTGAGGGTGTAACCGTTCCCATCCGGTAGCGGCAGGTTATCGAAACGGTAATGGCCAGCGTCATCGGTGGTCATGGTGCGTGATACCGGATTGCCGTTCAAATCGGTTCCTGTCAGGATGAGGGTGACACCGGGGATACCCGGATCGGAAGCCTGCTTCTGGCCATCGTCACCATTGTCGTTATAGACGATGCCGGCAAGGGCCGCGCCAAGCTCGCCGAAATTGTAGTCATTGGCCCGGGTAGAGGACCCGATAAGAATGCCGTGGATGGCATCATTGCCAGCCGTCCCGCCGGCATTGCCTACGGTATCTTTGCCGTCAGCCCAGGCCGTGGGCTGGGTTTCAGTGACTGTATAGCCATTGCTGTCACTGGCAAGAATACCGGTAAAGCTGTAGGCACCGTTGCTGTCTGTTGTCGTGGACAGATTGACCGGGTTACCATTGGTGTCGTTCCCGGTCAGGGTGAGGGTGACACCGGGAATTCCGGATTCCCCACTGTCCTTAATGCCATCGTCATTGGCATCCACATAGACAAAACCGGTGATCGCTGTATTGGAATCGGCGAAGTTATATTCAAGTCCGATGCTTCCGGCCGGCAATACAATATTGCTGATCACATCATTGCCGGCCGTGCCTGTAACGACACCGTTGATTGTACCGGCAGTATCAATGTGATCGTCATAACCAGAAGGTTGGGTTTCCGTTACTGTATAGGTTCCCGGTTGCAGGTTGGGGAAGCTCCAGGCACCATTGGCATCGGTGGTTGTCGTCAAATTGACGGTGCCACCGGCATCCAGTGTGCCCGTCAGGGTGATGGTAACGTTGGGAATGCCGGGGTTTTCAGGATCCCGTATGCCATCGTCACTGCCGTCGTTATAGACATAACCCGAGAGCAGAGCCGTGGTAGAACTGACGCCCAGTTCACCAAACAGGTAACCGGTCAGTGCAGTGTTTGATGCCAAGGCGATGTTGCTGATCACATCCGTCGTATTACTGTTGGGGATGATCGTCCCGGCGGCGTTTTCCTTGCCATCGACAAAGGCGGATGGATGGGTTTCCGTGATGCTGTAGCCGTTGCTGTCGCTGGGCGGCAGATTGTCGAACAGGTAGGCACCACTGGCATCGGTGGTGGCTGTCTGGTTGACGGGATTACCGTAACGATCGGTGCCGGTGAGGGTCAGGGTGACGCCACTGATACCCGTTTCTCCAGACGTCATGTTGCCATCGTCATTGTTGTCTGCATAGACGAACCCGGCGATGGAGGATTTTTGTACCGAGACGGTCCCGGAATCACTGTCGTTGCTACTGTCACTGTCCACACCAAAGGTGGTGACGGAGGCTGTATTTGTGAGCGAGCCACCGGAAGGCCAGCTCGTGACCTTGACCGGGACGGTGATAGCAACATCATTGCCATCGGCTACACCCGCGGTTGCCCGTTTGTTCAGTGTACCGATAGTACAATTGAACGAGGTGCCGCCGATACTGCCGGTACAACTGCCTATACTGGTGGTTGGGGTGCCTGTTAATACCATTCCTGCGGGGAGGGTATCGCTCAGTACTGTTTGCTCACTGATTCCAGGGCCGTTGTTGAACACTACCAGATTCCAGTCAAACGGTTGGTTGATATCTACGGTGGACAGTGACGGGGTCTTGATAACGCCTACATCCACTTTGGAACGTACTGAAGTGGCTTCACTCTCCGAGTCGTTGCTGGGGATGGAATCGTCTTCATTTGAATTGATACTGGCCACGTTGTTGTGGGTATCACCGGCCGCATCCGGCGCCGAATCTACTTTGAAGAAGAGGTAACGTGTCCGGGTGGTGTTTGCATTCATGTCGGCTTGGGGACAGGTCAGTGTGAGTGATGCAGGACCGGTCACGGAAACACTCGTGTTGTCACAGGTTGAAGTACCCACAGTACAACTGGAGGCGCCAGCATCGTCACACAGAAAAGTAAGTTGCTTGCCTGCTTTGGGTGTCATTACATCGGACAGGACTACACCGGTCGCCAGTGATGGGCCACGATTTGTCATCTCGATCTTATAGACAATGATATTATCGAGTGAGCCCGAAGGTGGTGCTGGTGAATACCCCACCGGATCGGCCATGTCCGTATCGTTGACCAATAGATCCACATCAGCCTGGCCCACGTTTAGGGTTGCCGTTTTCGAGTCAGGACTGGCATTTGCACCCTGATCAGTAGTCGTTGTCACCGTCGCTGTATTGTTCATGCTCCAGGTGTTGTTTCCGCTATCCCATTCCGGCCGTATCACAATGGTGACCGAGCGGGTGCCATTTCTCGGGACCGTGCCAAAGGTACAGTCAAGAGTATTCGCGGCGTTGGCCCCGAAGGGTTGACAGCTGCCACCTGAGCTCGGAGTAACCGAAAGTACGGTGTAATTGCGTCCGGCCGGTGGAGAGAAGACATCTTGCAGTGTCACGTTCTCGGCGCTGGATGGACCATTGTTGCGCAGGGAAATGACGTAGGTCGCTTCTGTCCCGGCCTGAACCGGATTAGGTGTAATGGTCTTCGCGGTTAGCTCGATATCGGCGATGGGGTCCACCGTGATCGAGGTCTGATTCGACGTATTGTTGGACGAATTGTTATCACCCAGAACGGAAGAATAGACGTTTGCCGTATTGAGGGAGACGCCACTGTGTATGGGTCGTGTGACCTCTATGGTGAAGGTTTCCGACCGGCCATTGGCAAAAGTAGCTCCATCTTTCAACTGGCAGATCAGCGTGGAGCCGGTAGTGCAGACAAAGTCCGGATTGCTGCTGGTCACCGTGATACCGGTGGTGTTAGGTGTTGCCCCTACCACACCTGAAACATACTTGGGAATCGTATCACGGACGACAACCGCCTCATCGATAGTGCCATCCGCTACATCGACCAGCGAGTCGGGACCATTATTGGTGATAGTCAGCGAGTAGGTGATTGTGTTTTCTGTCACCGTCAGGGTGGAGTCACCTCCAGCATCCGCAGTTTTGGTGATACTCAGATCAGCGATTTGCGCTGTACTGGTGGTGCTGGCGGAGACCGTGTTGTTGGCGAGAATGCCATCGGTGGTACCACCCACATCGGAGACACTGGCAGTGTTAGTCAAGGTACCGGCATTGGTGGCCGTGGTGGTGATCTGTAGCGCCGGTGTCGAGGCGCCTGAGGCCACTGGAGCGCCCGAATAGGCACATGTCACCGTCTCATTGGGTGCGGTGCCGCTGGCTGAGCAAGACCAGTTGGTGCCTGATGCAGAAACATAGGTTTCCCCATTCAAGGTTTCTGTGACTGTGATGGTCCCGGAGGTAGCTTGAGGACCGTTGTTTGTCACATTGATGGAACTGTTGATTGGAGAGCCTTGAGCAACAACCGGATAGGGGGTTTTGCTTTTAGTGATCGCCAAATCAGCACCATCGGGCACAATTGTGGCGCTGGCAGAACTACTGTCATTCGTGCTGATCGGATCGGCGGTGCCACTGCTTATGTTCGCCGTATTGGTAAAAGAACCACTCGCCGGTGCTGTTGTGGAAATGACAATATTGTCGCTATTACCGACCGTGAAATTGGCGAGATTACAGGTAACGGTGCCGCCTGATTCACTACAACTCCAACTCCCTGAACCGGTGACACTGACGCCAGTGAAGTTGAAACCCGCGGGTAGGGTATTGGTGACTACAGCATTGCTAGCATCAAAAGGGCCGTTGTTTCTTGGACTCAGTGTGAACGTTGCAGTCTGGTTGCCAATGACCGGGTTTGGGCTGATCGACTGGCTGATCGCCAAGTCGGTCCCTGTGCTGATGACCGTATCTTCGGTGGCAGTATTGTTGTTCGGATCGGGATCTCCGGTGGTCGATGAGACCGTGACTGAGTCGGTGATTGTACCCGTGATGGCGCCGGTAACCTGCGCGGTGATGGTCAGAGCAGGTGCTGTTACTCCACTATTGAGTGATGCACGGGTACAGGTCACCGTCTGGCCCGCATTGGAACACGACCATCCACTGCCACTGGCAGAGACGAATGTCACATCACTGGGCAGGGTGTTGGTAACGGTGATCGCTGAGGCGTTGTTGGGGCCGAGATTATCGATGGTCACCGTATAGGAAACATGACCCCCGGCAATTACAGGATCGGCGGCGTCGGTGAGGGTGGCCGTCAGATCAGCGCCATCATCGATGGTGGTGTTCTGAGTCGCACTGTTGTTGGTTGAGTTACTGTCGGGCGAGTCGGAAGAGACGTTTGCCGTCACAGCAATGGTGTTACCCGTCGCAGCCGTTGTTTTGATGGTGGTATTGATCGTGATGACAGGGTTTCCAAGCCCGTCTCCGGTGATGTTGCCGAGGTTACAAGTCACAGTCCCCGGCGTCCCTCCATCGTGGGAACAAGACGGATCCAGTTTTGAGGCAACGATCGTTGTGCTAGCCGGGAGAGGAAGGGTCAAAACCACATTATTGGCAGTATCGTTTGTCCCGTTTAAAACCGATGTTGAATAAGTGATTTCACCCCCGCGAATGCCGGGATCCGGCGTATCCACGAGCTGGGAAATCTGGATATCGGCCGCGGTTGCAAGACCTGGCAGGAACAGTGCCAGAACCATGGCGCGTGCAAAAGACGATGGAATAGTACGTTTCAAGAGTCCTTCCTCCCTCTAAAAGTCTGATGGATCAACGAAACCAGCTAGAGCAAGAAATATGCCAGTTAAATATCTTTGAGGTCTCCTAAAGCTTCTTGTGTACTGGCCGCCATTAACAACAGAAACGTTGCGATGTATGGAAATAATGAAGGGTTTAATTCGAACATTGGTGTTTTCGATCACCATGCTGTTGAGCATGAACAGCATGGCGGGGAGTGATCATGTCAGTAAAGAAACAAAGAACGATGTTCGTGTGATCATCGATGTTTCTGGCAGTATGAAGAAAAATGACCCAGATAATCTCCGGATTCCTGCATTGAAATTACTCATCGGTCTTTTGCCTCAAGGTACAAAAGCGGGTGTATGGACATTCGGAACCAAAGTCCGACCCTTGGTAAAGTACGGTGTGGTCAATGAGAAATGGAAAAAAAAGGCGTATAAAGCGGCAAAGAAGATCACTTCCAGGGATATGTTCACCGATGTCGAAAACGCGCTGTCAGAGGTAACTAAAGACTGGAAGCAAACCCGTCAGGATATCAAGCGAAATATCATTTTCTTGACGGATGGTATGGTGGATGTCTCCAAAGACAAATCCAAAACGGAAGCTTCTCGTCAGCGGATTCTTGATCAGATACTGCCTGATCTTCAAGGGAAAAGCGTCACGGTACACGCCATTTCGTTGTCTGAAAATGCGGATCTCGAGATCATGGATGCGCTGGCCGTAGGCACAGATGGATCGTCGGAGATGGTGACCCGTGCGGATCAATTGCAGCGCGTCTTTTTGCACATGTTCGAAAAATCCACTCCGAGAGACACCGTTCCACTTGAAGACAACCAGTTTACCATCGACAAAATGATCGAGGAATTTACGCTCCTGGTCTTCAGGAACAGTGACAGTAAGCCCACCACATTGTTTCCTCCTGAGGGAAATCCTTTTGCTTATGAAAGCAGACCAAAAAATGCAGTTTGGCTAAAGGAACAGGGCTACGACCTGATCACAATCAAGCATCCTGTACCCGGTTTATGGAAGATCGATGCAGATATCGATCCGGACAATCGAGTCATGGTTGTAACAAAACTCAAACTTCACGCCACTGAACTACCAAACAGTCTCTTCAAGGGAGAGACCCTCGATTACAAATTCTGGCTCACTGCTGCAGGGAAAAAGATTGCAAAGAATGCATTCTACAAGCTTATCGATGTGGAACTTGTGCAATCTTCTTCTGGTGAGATAAAGGAAGTTTGGAAGATGGAAGAACGTAATGGCGAGAATGAATTTGTCAAGACAGTGGGAAATACATTCGAGCCTGGGAAGGTGGAGCTTAAGATCATTGTGGATGGCAAGACATTCAAACGCGAACTCAAGAAAACGATCGATGTTTATGAAAAAGCGTTTGATACGGAAATCAAAGCTTTTGATGAAACAACTGGAAAGCAAGCCTATGTCATACACGTCATACCCGATAATGATCTGATCGATCTCAAGACATTCAAGGTAACGGCTCACATTACAGCACCAGACGGTTTACAGAGCAGTCTCCCGGGTGTCGTATCCATGCGAGGGATCAATTGGCTGATCACAATCAAGGATCCGCAACCTGGACAGTACAAAGTTGATCTCGAAGTCAAGGCTACAACCAAGTCCGGTCGAAAACTCTCTTTAGCCTCTGATTCTCTGACGGTTGGAGAACCGGTTTCACAGGACGCTGAGAATGGGGATGAAAGCTCAAAGGAAGAAGCCGTAGATTGGAAAACGATAGGGACCTACCTTGCAATCTTCAATACCGTTTTGTTTATTTTGATCGGTGGGTTCTGGTTTCTTATGAAAAAACGTAAAAGTAAACCTACTGACCCTGGAGACGATTTATGAATCAGGAAACGATGAAATTATTATTCATGGCGACGGGTATTGAAGTCGCCATTGTCATCCTATTGGCTGGAATCTTCATTTTTCTACGAATGAAAAAGGGTAAGAAGGCCGATCAAAAAGCGGCAGAGGAACTGGTCAAGAACGTAAAGAAAAATGAAAAGGGTCGTCGTGAATCCCTGCTTCAGGTCTTCGGCGAATGTTACGACATGGAGCAGGAAGAACTGGAAGCCGCGGTTGATGAATTTCTCAACCGGGAAAAGGCTTTTTATAAAACCCTAATCTCCGTCTACGTCAACCGGGATGCCAGTGAATTCTCGAAACTTTCCGGCAGTCTGGAAGAGATGGTCAAACCCTATGCTGATCTGGCACTATCTGCTGATCTTTCTGTAGATAGTGAAGAACTTGAAGCATTGCAGAGACAGAACCAGTCCCTTGAAAAGGAACTTGAAGAATCGAAAAAGGTCATGGATGAACTTTTGGCTGAATATACTGCCACTTTTGACAAAAAGGGCGAAGGCAAGGTACTCGAGGTGCTTCAGAAAGACAAGGAGAACACTCCAGAAGAGGCGAACAAAAATAGTGATACCGGAAATACTTCGGATGAATCCTCAAACTCAATTACTGAACCTGTAACGGAGCAAGATGATGATATGGAAGGGACACTGGAACTGACTGTAGAAAGTGTGCTCGAAGCAGAAGCTGGTACTGAAGAGAGTGTGTCTGAAGTCGACACAGATCAGATTACGGAAGAAACAGATCAGGTCAGTGAAACTACAGATGAATCCAACGAAAAAAAAGTTGAAGTAGAGGCAGAATTAGCCATCGAGCAGGATTCAGAAGAAGAGGAGGTTGTTGATCTTGAAACGACTTCAGAAAATGTTGTTGCGCTTGACGAGTTCGACGAAGAGATCGAGCCTGATCTGGAAGCTGTCTGACACAACCTTGCAAATAAAAAAGCCGGCAGAATTTGCTTTGCCGGCTTTTTTTGTTTATGAAGCGACGGGTATTCTAGAATTCTATATTCGCCTGCACGCTAAAGATATCAACAGAGGCATCGTATGTTCCTTTCAGCAGTGAGCTGTCTTCAAAGTGCGGGGTTGAAGGGAAATTACTCACATAGTCAATTTGTGGATCATCGACAAAGATGTGCGTGTAACCCAGATCAAGTGAAATAGTGTCTGAGACGTGATACGTTCCACCGATAGCAACCCAGATACGATCTTGATCTGCAATACGCGGAGTACGCAGTTCCTTGTTTGGAATAGGCGTTTCGTCAAATGCAATTCCACCTCTCAGTGTGAACTTGTCATTCATTGCGAATGTGGTACCGACAGCATAGCGCAGCGTATTATCCCACTGCTCAGGGGTCACTGAGTCTCTGCCATTGGCAAATGTAATAGCAAGTTCATTGAAACGATTCCATTTCATCCAGGTAATATCTCCCTGGACTGACCATCTTGAGTTGATTTGATGAAATCCGCTGACTGAAACAGACTCTGGAAGATCAAGTCCGGCTGAAGCGGGTTGATTGACCAAGCCTGCTGCTGCAGCAAAGCCTGCAGTTGCTGGAGAGGAGTGGAAAAACTCAACCGCCCCATCCAGGTTATGCTTGATATGTGAGCGATAGTGTAGACCAAAGCGAGTGCCTTCCATGGGTTCAAACAGGAAACCGATGTTGTAACCAAAGCTCCAGTCGCTCCCTTCTAGGCGACTCTGTGCATCAGTTGCCGGATTACCAGGGGTAGTCAGACCGAGACCTGCACAAGTGGACAGTGGGACCAATCCTTTACTCGCTGCACTGAGGCAGGCGGCACTCATGTCAACCGACTGGCTCAACTTGACGTCGATATACTGTGCGCTGAATCCGATTCCGACTGAAAATCGATCGTTCACCTTGAAGGCAACAGATGGATTCAGATTGACAGTTGCCACATCAGAACGCAGTGCATGGTAGCGGCCGATCCAGTCACCATCATGGTCTGTCACCAGGCCGAAGGGCGCATTCATACCGAAACCGACGCTTATACGGTCGTTGATACTGTGCGTCATATAAAAGTTGGGGACAATAGCATTTTTTGCGCTATCGAAGTTTTTCCCAGTCAGTGGGACAGGTGTACCACCGGTCAAGCCAGGGTTCAGAATGCTCCCTGTATCGGTATAATCTGCATTTGGAAAGATGCCGTGTAGGGCTGCACTGATATGCGTTCCTGAAAAGCGGGTCATCCCTGCTGGATTATACCAGACAGTAGAAGCATCATCTGCAGAAGCGGCACCTCCTGAAAAGGCGCTGCCCAAGCCTTTGACACTCTGCTCGGAAATGGCAAAGCCAGCTGCGAAAACGTTTGAAACGGCCCCGGCCAGGATCAGCGCGGGAAAGATTGTTTTAACGGAAACTTTTTTCATGTGCACACCCTCTCCTCATGTTATTGTTATCCAGCTTTATTTTTTTACTCAGCTTGTTATGGATTGTAGCAAGTGTTTGGTTGATAAACCATATTAATTAATTGTTTGATGAACACATGTTTTAATCCCGATTGTCAAAAATGTCCGCGTTTGGCCGAATATCTCCAGGAAGTAAAACATGAACACCCGGACTATTTTTGCAAACCAGTCCCGCCTTTTGGAGCGGATGATCCGGAGTTATTGATCGTTGGTCTTGCTCCTGGAAAGCATGGTGCCAATGCAACAGGCAGACCTTTTACCGGAGATTTTGCTGGAATACTACTCTATAAGGCATTATTTTTGAAGGGTTACAGTAACCAAGACGTTTCCAGTCACTGTACGGACGGCCTTACACTGAAGAATTGCCGCATTACCAATGCAGTGAAGTGTCTGCCGCCAGAGAATAAACCGACGGGAGTAGAGATCACGACCTGCAATCCTTACCTTACAAATGAGATCGCAGGATTACCACCTGGTGCTGTGATTCTGGCATTGGGCAGCATTGCCCATAATGCTATTTTGAAAGCCACCGGGCATAAACTGAGTCAGTATAAATTCGGCCATGGCAACGAACACGATCTTGGGAAACACTGGCTTGTTGACTCCTATCATTGCAGTCGTTACAACACACAGACCCGCCGCCTCACAGAGGCGATGTTTCTGGCAGTTTTCGATCGGGTTAAAGAGATACTGGAAATGACTCGTTGTTGAAATGAGTAATTTTGATCCAAAACAATTCTGTCGCAGATTGACCACCAAGCCGGGTGTATATCGAATGCTCGATGAAAAGGGCAGCGTGATTTACGTGGGCAAGGCAAAAAATCTTAAAAATCGTGTTTCCAGCTATTTTCAAAGCTCCAAACAACATTCGCCCAAGATCCGATCGATGGTCCGCCGAATTGCCGCGATCGAGGTGACCATCACCCATACTGAAAAAGAAGCCCTGATCCTGGAAAACAATCTGATCAAGGAACTGCGACCCCGATACAATATCGTGCTGCGGGATGATAAAAGTTATCCCTGGATCTATCTTTCCAGTGATCAGATCTGGCCCCGTTTGATGTTTCATCGCGGTGCTCGTAAGGGAAAAGGCGAGTATTTCGGGCCATATCCAAGTGCAGGATCAGTCCGCAAGACATTGAACCTACTACAAAAAATTTTTCAAATCAGGCAGTGTGAAGACAGCGTCTTCCAAAATCGCAGCCGGCCTTGTTTGCAGTATCAGATCAATCGATGTAGCGCACCATGCGTTGGATTCATCAATGAAGAAAACTATCGGCAGGACGTTGAATATGCACGCCTTTTTCTCAAAGGAAGAAATCAGGATGTGATCAATATTCTTGCCGACAAGATGGAAGAAGCATCTTCCCGTCTGGATTTTGAATCTGCAGCTCACTATCGAGATCAGATCAACGCCCTGCAACTGGTGCAGCAGAAACAATATATCAGTTCAGGAAACAGAGATGTTGATATAGTTGCCTGTGAATTACGGGAAGGGGTGGGATGCGTCACCCTGTTTTTCATCCGTGGCGGACACAATCTTGGTAATAAGACCTTTTTCCCGGCACATACAAGGGAATCTTCGGAAGAAGAAATGCTGACAGCCTTTATCACTCAGTACTATCTCTCTAATCGCAGAGAACGGGATCTTCCAGCCAGTATATTTTTGAGTCATCAGCTGGAAGACCGGGAGTTGATCGCCCAGGTTCTTGAAAATTATTGTGGTCACAAAGTCGAGATCAGGACAGAGGTTCGCGGTGAACATGCGCGATGGCTGGAAATGGCACGGCAGAATGTGTCACTGACTCTGGCTCAGAGGCTGTCCGCAACCGGCAGTCAGATAAAGCGTAATGCAGCCTTGTCAGAAACACTGGGAATGGAAACAGCGATCAAACGAATCGAATGCTTTGATATCAGTCATTCACATGGAGAGTCGACTGTTGCTTCCTGCGTAGTATTCAATCAGGAAGGAGCGTTAAAGTCAGAATATCGTCGTTTTAATATCAAAGGGATCACACCAGGCGATGATTATGCCGCCATGCACCAGGCTCTTGAGCGCCGGTATGCTCGTCTCCAGAAGGAAGAGCGGAAACTACCAGAACTGTTATTGATCGATGGTGGCAAGGGGCAGGTAGCGCAGGCGGTTCAGGTAATGGAAAATCTGGGGCTCAGTGAAGTCACAATCATCGGTGTGGCAAAGGGGCCGGGACGCAAAGCCGGACTTGAAACCCTTGTACTTTCAGACGGGCACGCTACGATATCACTCTCCGCCGATGATCCAGCATTGCATCTGATCCAGCAAATCCGTGATGAGGCACACCGGTTTGCCATTACTGGGCATCGGAGACAACGGGATAAAAAAAGAGGTGTCTCTCCACTGGAGAACATTGAAGGGATAGGCCAGAAACGAAGACAGAATCTGATCCGCCATTTTGGAGGATTACAGGGTGTTGCAAAAGCAGGTGTCCGTGATCTGACCCAGGTTACAGGTATCAGTAAACAACTGGCCGAAAAAATTTATCAGGCATTTCACGAATGAATATACCCAACATACTGACGATACTACGCATCATGCTAATTCCAGTGTTTGTCGTGGTCTATTATCTCCCGTTTTCCTGGGCATATAACGTTGCTGCTATCGTTTTTGCCCTGGCAGCGTTTACTGATTTACTCGATGGTTATCTGGCGCGGCGTCTTGGACAGGAATCACCTCTTGGCGCATTTCTTGACCCGGTCGCTGATAAACTTATGGTGGCAACCGTACTTGTTGTCCTCTTACAACAACATCCCACGATATGGCTGGCCATTCCAACAGCAATTATCATCGGTCGTGAAATTACCATCTCTGCACTACGTGAATGGATGGCAGAAATCGGTGCACGAAACCAGGTTGCTGTCTCCATGCTTGGGAAGGTCAAAACGACAGCACAGATGATCGCCATTTTCTGCCTGGTTTACCGCGATTCCATCGGCAATTTGCCCGTCTTTACCGTGGGCTATGTCCTCCTCTATATTGCAGCAGTACTTACGGTCTGGTCCATGATGATCTATCTAATAGCTGCATGGCCAAGATTAACCGGCGACAACCTTGTCAAGGTTATGCAGCCTCACAAGAAGACAACAGAAAATAAATAAAAAAACAAGGTATGTGTATAGCATCGTTTTGCTCCAGACAAAACCGTACTCACATCCAACCTGAATAATCGTTTCGTAGAATTTTGATTCTGAATATAACCCCGATTCACGACTAGATATTTTAGTGAGAAAAAATGCAGGTGAGTGAAAAATACTTTTCTGTTCAGGCTCGGCCTGTGCGCTGAGGAGAAGTGAGGAAGTTTACGCAGTTACGATGACCTGGAAAGAGTCGTCATAAACAGAATCAAATTCAAAGATGGTGTCGAGGCAACGGTAGAAGATCAAACCGTCGCTTCAACTAATCTCTGGATTTGGAATCACAAAAAGTATGGCAGTGAAAATTATCCGAAATGGCTGCAACCGGTTTCATTTGTTGACCTCTCATTCTCATATTTTCCTCACCCAACAGAAACCAAACGCTTGAGAATCGTTGTTTGTAGTTTACAAAAAATCTGTTTCTAACTCCTTTTGTTTCCCGGGTGAAACTGATCTATGGTTCCCAGATCATGAGGAGTTCCATTGAATGTTTGTGTCTCCCTTTTCAACGGTTGATACGAAAAAAACTGAAACGATTCACTTAAACACTATCGCTTTTTCCGTTACAAATACTATAGTAATTGTAACGGATCCGGTCACGTACTTGATCCAAAAGGCGGGGTTGTTCAGACATGATCACCACCCTCCATGTGGTGTAATTTGCTCATCCATTTATTGGCGTATAATTACAACATGGTCGTATTAAATCAAGGCTATACAGCTAATTTTCGTAGAAATGCCCCGAAAATGGGGTATTTTCACAGAGTGTTATACCCCACTTTTGGGGTATATTTATAGTTATGAGCTCTGAAAAAGAAAAAATACATCGTTGCAAACAGAACTGGTATGTTGATGTTGAAATACGCTATGAGAAAATTAATGTAGAACAATGGTCTTGGGTTTTCGAACAGTCATTTCGCACAT
>Ga0256841_1000491_pt1 | contig 40902 bp, 38 predicted proteins | sample 356308metaG_FD_185971 | JGI IMG/M metagenome (GOLD analysis project Ga0256841, IMG submission 185971) | Hydrothermal vent microbial communities from Mid Atlantic Ridge, Atlantic Ocean - 356-308 | ecosystem: Environmental > Aquatic > Marine > Hydrothermal vents | place: Atlantic Ocean: Mid...
CAGCGTGTCGTTGACTTCCTTGAAGTGATCCAGGTCGATCATGATCAGCGCCATGGATTCCTGGTCACGGCGGGCGGTGAGGATACCCTGTTGCAGACGATCCAGGATCAGGGTGCGGTTGGGGAGGGCGGTCAGCGGGTCGTGCACCGCGTAGTGCTGCAGTTCTTCATTGGAACGGGTGAGCTTCCGGTTGGACTCGATCAGTCTTTCCTTGTACGCCTCGGCCTTGTGCCTGGCTTCCGTGAGCTCCTCGAAAAACATGGCGTTTTCGATGGCGATGCTCACCTGCCCGGCAAACAGGTTGAGCAGGTCATAGTCCTGGGTATCGAATCCTGCCCCGTCCACCTTGTTGATACAGGCGATACCGCCCAGGAACTGACGTTTGCCGACCAGTGGCACCAGCAGTACCGTGCCGGCTTCCTTTTCCCACTGGTTGCGTTCGGACTCCTCCAGCTGGTCCAGTACGCCCTTCCACCAGGCCTTGCGGTGGCGGAATACCCAGCCACAGATACCGGTTTCGATCGGCAGTTCGGCAAACCGCAGTTCGTCCGCGTGGTTGCCGTCGGCAGCCCGGTAACAGTAGGTTTTCTGGTCCGGTGACAGCACCGGGATGGTCGCGGTCTCGGCGTGCAATAATTCACGCGCACGCACAGCCACAAGGTCAAAAACCTTCTGCAGGTTGTATTCGCTGCCTATTACCTCGGTCAGCTCACTGAGCATGGCAATCTCGGCTTCGCGTTGCCGGAGCCGATCCCGCAGTTCCCGAAGTTGCTCCTGGGCAGCCGGAACTCCTTTCCTGCCCACACCATCTCCTGTACAGCTATCTGATTGACATTAAGGGATTTTAAGACTGGGTCGGCACCCTGTCCGGGGTCTTGAGTACGGATTATTACAAAACCGTAAAATCCCGTCTCGCATAAAAGATATTAGCATTAAAATCAGTGGGCTATGAAATCCGCTGCTTATTCGAATAATTGCTGCACGGCGTCGATTTCCCCGGCCACATCCGTGAGTTCGATTTCGTGCAGATCGGCATCCAGACCCAGCTGGTGGAACGCCGGGATGCGGCTCCAGTCCGCCTGGCCCAGCCGGTGGTCAGTATCGAGGTGACTTTGCAGGTTGGCTACCTGTACTACGTCCACCAGGTCCGCCGGACCGGGATGTTCGCGCGCCAGGTTTTCGTGTTCAGCAGCCACCGCCACCAGCGCATCGGGGAACTTCCAGTGTTTCAGGATGGCGCCGCCAATCCGTGTATGCAGTGTTTCGATCAGGTGGTCGAGCAGTCCTGGTGTCTCCAGCAGCTCGGCGCGTTCCTCGGCCCGGTACAGGATCGGCAGGGTGCCGATATCGTGCAGCAAACCACCCAGCATGGCCTGGTCCGGGTCGACCGCGGGCGCCTGGCCGGCCAGCGCGCGGGCAATGGCGGCAACCTGCACACTGTGTTCCCACACCGCGCGCAAACGCTGATCGACCAGATCCGTGGTAGCCTGGAACATCTGTTTCATGACCTGGCTGGTGACCAGGTTACGCACCAGTTTGTTGCCGAGTCGGGCAATCACCATGGACAGCCGGTCGATTTCCTGCCGGCCCCGGTACAGGGGGGAATTGGCCACCTGCAACAGGCGCGCCGACAGGGCGGCGTCCTGGCCGATGATTTCGGCGATCTGGCCGGCGTTGGCGTCCTCGTTGTCGACTACTTCGCGCACCCGCAAGGCCACCTCGGGCAGGGTAGGCAACTGCAAATGGCCGCTTTCCAGGTCCTGGACCAGCTCGTTGACAAATACTTCTTCGGGTTCCATTCCGGCTCCTTGGTGACTTCTTGTCCCTGTAACGACGGCAGGCGGGATTTGCTGAATCCCGTTTCGTTGCGCTTCAGTCCTCTGCCAGCGGGTAGGGCGGGGGGGCCAGCCGGAGTACCGGCCCCTCCGGGCCGCCCAGGTGCAGCGCACCGCCATCTTCTTCCGCGCTGGCAATCTGCAGTACCACCAGCATGGCGAACCCACCGTCGGGATGCGGGGCCACAGTGACCAGCTTGCCCACGCTTTGTTCGCTGTCACCGGCAAACACCTCGTCGCCGCTATGTGGCCGGTCCCCGGATTCGACCCTGGCCAGGTACATGCGGCGTTTGAGTTTGCCCAGGTACTGCATGCGGGCGACGATTTCCTGCCCGGTATAACAGCCTTTCTGAAAACTGACGCCATCGATCAGCTGCAGGTTGGTCATCTGCGGCACAAAGGCTTCGCGCGTCTGCGGCAGGATGACCGGGATGCCGGCTTCGATATCGAGCAGTTGCCAGGCGTCGGCGCCGATCGGTGCGCTCTGCACGTTGAGCAGGTCCCATACACGCATGGCCGCGTCGGCCGTCGTGAACAGCTCGTAACTGGGGTGTATGCCGGGAACCCGGATGATGGTGTGTTCGTCGCCCTGTAACACGTCACTTACGGACGCCGGCAATTCCCCGGCGAAGCCCCGCAGTTCCTGTGCGGCATCTTCACCGGATATCCCCAGGTGCACAAAGGTATCACTGGCATCCTCCAGCGTAACCCGGGAACGCAGCACGAACATGCGCAGGCGCCTGAGCACGTCTTCCAGCATACTGGCCGGCAGGCACAGGTAATAGCTGTCGCCACGGCGAAAAACCCGGAACGTGGCCAGCAGGCGGCCTTTCGGGTTACATAGTCCGGAAAGCTGGCTGTGTGCGTCGTCCACCTTGCGGATATCATTGGTGAGCTGGCCCTGCAGAAAAGTCGCCGCGTCTTCACCGTGCACCGAGATCAGGCCGTAGTGTGACAGGTCGGCAAACACGTTGCCGGTGATTGCGACACTCAGCTCGCGGCGCTCGTTGCCGTAGTGGGCGACACCGCTGTCGCTGAATTCCGCACCGGCCCTGGCGAGAAAATCTTTCCATTCAGTGATCATGATGTAGTGTCCTGGTTTGCTGCCCTGCATAGTAGACAATCCGGTTGCGGGTGTCAGCCTTGCAAATGCTGGCAGATTAAACGGGCAGGTGGTATAAACGCGGATACGTCGGGCGAGTAGCGTACATGGTCCAGCAAAAACCAGCACCGAAATACCTGAACCTGATCAAGATCAAGCTGCCGCCCGGAGGCATCGCCTCGATCGGCCACCGGATATCCGGTGTGCTGATGTTCCTGTTGATTCCCTTTATTGCGTGGGAGTTTTCCCGTTCGCTGGAGAGCGAGCAAGGTTTCCGGGAGGTGCAGGACTGCCTGCAGTCCTCGCCGGTACGGCTGCTTTCGCTGCTACTGGTCTGGTCGTTCAGTCACCATCTGCTGGCCGGTATACGCCACCTGTTCCTCGACGTGGAGATCGGGGTGGAGAAGGGCAGCGCCAACCGGACCGCCTGGCTGGTCAACCTGGGGGCATTGCTGCTGACGGCCCTGTACGCGGCCAGCCTGTTATGAGCCGCGCTGCACAGGGACTGCGTGCCTGGCTGATGCAACGCTTCACTGCGGTCTACCTGGCCGTGTACCTGCTGACCACCCTTGCCCTCATCACCAGCCGCGGACCCTTCACCTACGCAGAGTGGCGCAGCTGGCTGGCCGGCCCCTGGATGAGTGTCAGCACCACGCTGTTTGCGCTGGCGCTGCTGCTGCACGTCTGGGTGGGTATTCGTGATGTGCTGATCGACTATATGCACGCGGTCTGGTTACGACTGCTGTTTATGGCAGCGACTGCACTGGTGCTGCTGGTCAGCCTGCTGTGGGTAATACGCGCGCTGGCACTGGCCGCGGTCGGGACGGGATAGCCAATGAGCATCGAGAAACGCAGTTTCGATACCCTGATCATCGGCGCCGGCGGCGGCGGCCTGCGCGCCGCGCTGCAACTGGCGCAGGCCGATGCGCGGGTGGCGGTCGTGTCCAAGGTGTTCCCGACCCGTTCGCATACCGTTGCCGCGCAGGGCGGCGTCAATGCGGCGCTGGCCAATGTGCTGCCCGACAACTGGCACTGGCACATGTTCGATACCGTCAAGGGCAGTGACTACCTGGGCGACCAGGATGCCATCGAGTACATGTGCCGCGCGGCGCCGCGCGTGGTGTACGAACTGGAGCACTTCGGCGTGCCGTTCTCGCGCCTGGACAGCGGCAGGATCTACCAGCGCGCCTTTGGCGGGCAGAGCAGGAACTTCGGCGGAGAACAGGCGGTGCGTACCTGCGCCGCGGCCGACCGTACCGGACACGCCATCCTGCATTCGCTCTACCAGCAGAACATCCGCGCCAGGACCCATTTTTTCGACGAATATTTTGCCGTCGACCTGGTGTGCAATGAGGCGGGGTACTTCCTGGGCGTGCTGGCGATCGGCATCGCCAGCGGCGAGCCGATTCTCATCGAGGCCAAAACCACCATTCTGGCCACCGGCGGCGTCGGGCAGCTGTTCCGCACCAATACCAACGCGCTGGTCAACACCGGCGACGGCATGGCCATGGCGCTGCGCGCCGGCATCCCGCTGCAGGACATGGAGTTCTTCCAGTTCCATCCCACCGGGATTGCCGGCAAGGGCATGCTGATCACGGAAGGCGCGCGTGGCGAGGGCGGCTACCTGCTCAACGGCGACGGCGAACGGTTTATGGAGCGCTATGCACCCAACGCAAAGGATCTTGCCAGCCGGGACGTGGTCAGCCGCTCCATTGCGACCGAGATTCGCGAAGGTCGCGGTGCTGGTCCCGGCAAGGATCACGTGCTGCTGAAGCTGGACCACCTGGGCGCCGATATCGTGAAAAAACGCCTGCCGGGTATTCGCGATATGGCGATGACTTTCCTGCACATCGATCCTGCCGATGCGCCCATCCCGGTCTATCCCACGGCGCACTACACCATGGGCGGCATCCCCACCAACCGCCACGGCCAGGTGGTGGTGCCGGTACAGCAGGGCGCCGAAGAACCGGTGCCCGGCCTGTACGCCGTCGGTGAGTGCGCCTGCGTCTCGGTGCACGGTGCCAACCGGCTGGGGGGCAATTCGCTGCTCGACATTCTGGTGTTCGGGCGCGCAGCCGCCAACCATGTCATCGAACACCTTGGTGAACACCGCTACCATCAGCCGATCCCGGAGGGCGCGGCGGACCAGGCCATGGCGCGACTGGAGCGCTGGAACCGGCAGGGCCGTGGCGAATCGGTTGCGCAGTTGCGCGAGGAACTGGCCAGGACCATGGAAGACCATTGCAGTGTGTTCCGCAACCAGGAAGTCCTGCAGGAAGGGCAGGAGAAAGTGCTGGCGCTGCGGGAGCGCTTGCAGGATGCCTGTATCGATGATCACAGCCGCGTTTTCAACACCGCCAGGATCGAGGCCATGGAACTCGATAACCTGATGGAATGTGCGGTCGCCACCATCACCTCCGCGCTGATGCGCACTGAAAGCCGCGGGGCGCACTCGCGCATCGATTACCCGGAACGCGACGACCAGCACTGGCTGCGCCATAGCCTGTTTTCGCTAGAAGGTCATAAAATGGACTACAAGCCGGTGCGCATCAAGCCGTTAACGGTAGACAGCTTCCCACCTCGGAAACGGACCTACTGACATGAAATTCTCCATATACCGCTACGACCCGGACCAGGATGCCAAACCCTGGATGCAGGACTACGAGCTGCCGGACGACCGGATCGAGCCGGGCATGATGCTGCTGGACGCACTGCTGCTGGTAAAGGCGCAGGACCAGAGCCTGAGTTTCCGGCGCTCCTGCCAGGAAGGCGTGTGCGGCTCGGACGGCATGAACATCAACGGCCGCAACGGCCTGGCCTGTATCACGCCCCTGTCCGGGCTGAAAACACCCATCGAAATTCGTCCCCTGCCGGGCCTGCCGGTGATCCGTGATCTGGTCGTTGACCTGGAACCGTTCTACCGCCAGTACCGGACCGCGAAACCCTGGTTGATCAACGATGAACCCTGCCCGGAAGTGGAGCGCCGTCAATCGCCACAGCAGCGGGAACAGCTGGACGGCCTGTACGAGTGTATCCTGTGTGCCTGCTGTTCCACCTCCTGCCCGTCGTTCTGGTGGAACCCCGACAAGTTCCTGGGACCCGCTGCGCTGCTGCAGTCCTGGCGTTTCCTCGCTGATTCGCGCGACCAGGCTACTGAAGAACGGCTCAACAGCCTGGAAGGCCCGTTCCGCCTGTTTCGCTGTCACACCATCATGAACTGCGTCGACGTCTGTCCCAAGGGGCTGAACCCGACACGCGCCATCGGTCGCATCAAGGAGCTGATGGTCAAGCGTTCGCTGTGAGCGCGCTGGCGCGCGTGCGCTGGAAGTGCCGGCGCGGCATGCTGGAACTGGACCTGCTGTTGAAAGCGTTCCTCGAACAGGGCTACCGGGACCTGGACCGGGCCGGACAGCAGCGCTTCGACGCGCTGCTGGATTACCCCGATGCGGTTTTACTGGAGTGGTTCATGGGGCGGATACGACCCGCCGACAAGGATGTCGCACAACTCGTTGAACAGATTCGATCAGCCGCTGCAGATTGAACCCCGGGCATCCCGCGCGATGCGGGCGGTACTGGTGAGCCTGCACGTGCTGGCTGCCGCGGCCTGGTGGCAACTGCCGCTGTCGCTGTGGGCGCGTGCGCTGGTCAGCATCGTACTCGCCGTTCATTTCGTGCACCTCTATCGCCTGCATATCACCGCCAGTTCCGCCACTGCTGTCAAGGCTCTGAGCTGGGACCGCGCACGGGGCTGGCGCCTGTGCAGCGTGCACACAAGCTGGGTTTCCGCACAGCTGTGCATCCCGGTTTTCGTCAGTTACCACCTGGTCGTGGTACGCTTCCGCACCGCACGATTCCGGACCTGTACGCTGGCACTGAGCGCTGACCGGCTCGGCGCCGACGACTTTCGCCGTCTCCGGGTACGCTTGCTACAATCCGTTCATGGCGACCGAGATCGAGAGGACTTTTCTGTTGCGCAACGATAGCTGGCGCGCGCAGGCCGATGCCGGGACGCCGTACCGGCAGGGTTACCTGTGCAGCGACCCGCAGCGCTGCGTACGGGTGCGGGTAAGCGGCGAGCGGGCCTGGCTGAATATCAAGAAAGCCACGTCAGCGCTGCGCCGGCTGGAATACGATTACCCCATACCGTTCGCGGACGCCATCGAACTGCTGGACGAACTGTGCCCGGACCAGCGCATCGACAAAACCCGCTACCACGTGGACCATGCCGGTCACCGCTGGGAGATCGATGTGTTCGAGGGGGCAAATGCAGGGCTGGTGGTCGCTGAAATCGAACTCGATGACGAACAGGAGGCCTTTGCCAGACCCGCCTGGCTGGGCGAAGAAGTTTCCGATGACCCGCGCTACTACAACATGAACCTGGCCAGAACTCCGTATACACAGTGGTAAAGGGCCGGTTTATCCTGTTTTGTTGCGTACTGCTGACGGCCTGCAGCACACCGGACAGCGACAGTATCCGCTTTGGCCTGGCCAGCGCGCCAACCAACCTGGATCCACGCTTTGCCACCGATGCCGCCTCGGAGCGCATTAACCGGCTGCTGTACAACCGGCTGGTGGATTTCGACGAGCACGCCCGACCGCGTCCCGCCCTGGCGAGCTGGGAACGGCTGAACGATCGACACTACCGCTTCCGGCTCGGCACCGCGGGGCGTCGTTTTCACGATGGTTCCCGGCTCGATGCCGCGGATGTGGCCGCCACCTACCGCTCGGTACTGGACCCTGCAACGGCTTCCCCGCAGCGTGGCACCCTGGCAATGATCGAGCACATCGAGGTGCTGGACCGGGATACCCTGGACTTCTTCCTGAACCGCGCCGATGCCCTGTTCCCGGGCTTCCTGACCATCGGCATCCTGCCTGCCGCCGGAATCGAAGCCGGTCGGGCCTTCCATCATCAACCGATGGGCAGTGGACCGTTCCGCCTGCGCAGCTGGCCGGCTCCCGGCAGGCTGGAGCTGGAACGAACCCGTGACCGGCAGATTATCGTCTTCGAACAGGTGCACGATCCGACCATGCGGGTGCTGAAGCTGCTGCGCGGTGAAGTGGATATCCTGCAGAACGACCTGCCGCCAGAGCTGCTGCACTACCTCGCCGGGAAAAAAGGGATCTACGTCCGGACCCACCGCGGCAGTAATTTTTCCTACCTGGGATTCCAGCTGCAGGACCGGGATACGGGTAAAGAAGACGTGCGACGCGCCATTGCGCTGGCCATCGATCGCAGGGCCATTATCCGCTACGTGTTTCGCGGTGCCGCCAGGCCCGCCAGCGCATTGCTGGTGCCGGAGCACTGGGCGGGAAACCCGCACCTGGACAGTATCGAAACGGACCTCGACCGGGCCAGGACCTTACTGGCTCGGGCCGGGTATGATGCGGACCACCCCCTGCACATCCGCTATAAAACCTCCAGCGACCCGTTCCGGGTACGAATTGCCACCATCCTGCAGCAGCAGCTGGGGCGGGTGGGCATCCTCGTGGACGTACAGAGCTATGACTGGGGCACCTTCTACGCCGATATCAAGGCAGGCCGCTTCCAGCTCTACAGCCTGACCTGGGTGGGCATCAAGTCTCCCGATATTTTCCGCTACGCCTTTCACAGCGATTCGCTGCCACCGGGCGGGGCCAACCGGGGCCGACTGCAGGACGCCCGGATCGACCGCATGATCGAACAGGCGATGGTGGCAAAAGATACACAGCAACAGGCGAAAATCTACGCGGCCCTGCAGGCCCGTCTGCTGGAACAACTGGTGTACGTACCACTCTGGTACGAAGACCAGTACCTTGCGGCGCGTGACGGGATCAGCGGGTATAGTCTGGCGACGGACGGTAACTACGACGCGCTGCAAAGTATTTCGAAAAACCGGTACACGATCGCTCAACGGGGACTGCAAGATGCCAGATGACTACCTGCACATCTCACTCGCCAGGCAACGCCTGACGGCTCGCAGGCACGGGGATGCGGCCCGGGTATACTCCATATCCACCGCCCGCAACGGACCCGGCATGCAGATGGGCAGCGAACAGACACCGCTGGGCTGGCATCGCGTTCGCGCGCGCATCGGTGCCGGTTGTGCAATCGGTACTGTATTCAGGGCACGTCGTCCGACCGGAGAAATCTATAGCGCGGAACTGGCAGCCGCGCACCCGGAGCGCGACTGGATACTCACCCGGATTCTCTGGCTGTGCGGAAGCGAACCGGGTAAAAACCGTTTCGGATCGGTCGACAGCATGCGGCGTTATATCTATATACACGGTTGTCCCGACACGGAACCGATGGGTGAGCCGCGTTCCCACGGCTGCATACGCATGCGCAACCGGGACCTGGTCGAACTGTTTGAACAGGTGCCCGTCGGAATGCCGGTATGGATCGAGGAATGACCTGAAGCGAGCAGTCCAATGTGCTAGTGTACTGTAATGCCCTGAATGCACATTTAGACGAGGCCACTTGAAATGACCAGCGAACGGTTCGCCTGACAGCCGGACAATTCATCTGAAATAACCATGACAAAAATCATCACAGTTGCCGGCGCAGCAGGAGGTGTCGGAAAAACCCGCATTGCGACAAGCCTCGCCATCCGGCTGGCACAACAGGGCAGGCGCGTATGCCTGCTCGAAGCGGATGCCTGTCCGGGCGGAGTGGCGCAACATTGCCACCACGAGGACCGGTCGCAATCCGCCATCGCAACGGACACATGCCTGATCCGGGACAGCCGCGGTTTCGACCGGCTGCCGCTCAATCCCGACAGGACAGCAGACGGCGCACGGCAGGAGGCATACTGGCGAGGGCTGGAGCAGGCGCTCGCGCTACTCAACGGCTACGACTGCCTGCTGGTCGATACCCCCTCGCGCAGCGCGGCCGACACACGCACATTCGCACTGCACGGCTCCGCGACCATACTGGTCGTCACACCGGAACCGGACGTCATCGGCAACGCCTGGGGCCTGTTTCGGCAACTGCACCAGGGATGCCCGGAACTCCGGGTCTCTCTGGTGGTAAATAAGTCGGAAAATCAGGAAACAGGCGACCAAACCTACACCAAATTCAAGGAAGTGGCCGGGTTTTACCTTGGCCAGGAAGTACCCCTGCTGGGGGTGCTCGGTGACGCCGGCTACGAACAGGACATGGACCGTCTTGCCGAACGTCTGGGGCATGACTGGGATGCCACGGCGGCGATCGACCTGGCGGAATTTGCCCGTAGCCTGCTGCGCAGCGCCGGCCTCGACGCGGATCGTGACCGCCCGGCCCCGCACAGCGTTACACCCTGCGTCGACGAAGCGGACTTGCAGCAGCAACTGGAAGGACTCAACGAGCGGGTGGAAGCATTGATTGCCGAAATGGAAAACCTGCGCACGGTTGCCGATCGTGCGCCGGAGGTCATCGATTTCCCGCAGGCGGATCGAGGCGCCCCGGTTTCGCACTGCCCCGATATCTGTTTCGCCGTACAGAGTTCTTTCGAAGAGGTCACCGTGCAGGGTGAAACCATTTCGATCTACCGCATGCGGCGCGCCAACGGCGACCCACAGCGTTTTGCCTGCCATAGTCCCGATGACGATATCCAGGAACCCGAACCGCAATCCACTTCCTCGTAGGCCGGCATGCCGGCCTACCTGATCTCCCGGCTGTGGATGGCGGTCTGGGTGATCTTCGGGGTCACCAGCCTGGTCTTCTTCCTCATTCACTGGGTGCCGGGTGATCCGGTCGAGGTGATGCTGGGCGAGTCCGCCTCGGCTTTTGATCGCGAATCACTGCGACAGGCGCTGGGACTGGATCAACCCATACTGGCGCAGTGGGGATCTTTTCTGGCCGGCGTTTTCACCCTCGACATGGGGGTTTCCCTGTTTCACCAGCAACCGGTCATGGCGTTGTTGAACGCGCGTTACCCGGCAACCCTGGAACTGGCTGCGGCGGCTTTCCTGATTGCCATCGTGATTGCGCTGCCGCTGGGGCTGATGGCGGCGGCCCGCCAGGGCAGTCGCCGGGACTTCGCTGCCATGGGATTTTCCCTGCTCGGGGTATCGATTCCCAATTTCTGGCTGGGGCCGCTGCTGGTGCTGGTGTTTGCACTCGGCCTGGGCTGGTTTCCGGTCAGTGGCCGGGAAGCCGCGGGCGCGGTAGTGCTGCCGGCCATCACCCTTGGCACCTCGCTGGCGGCGATCCTGTCGCGCATGGTGCGCAGCAGCCTGCTGGAGGTGCTGGGGGAGGACTTTATCCGCACGGCTCGTGCCAAGGGCCTGTCCGCCCGGCAGGTACTGGTGCGGCATGCTCTGCGCAATGCCTGGTTACCCATCCTGACCCTGCTGGGCATGCAGGCAGGCGCGCTGCTGGGTGGAGCGGTCATTACCGAAACCGTCTTCAACTGGCCCGGCATCGGTTCACTGCTGGTCGAGTCGATCCAGCGTCGTGACTACCCCGTGGTACAGGCCTGTGTGCTGATGATCAGCCTGGCCTACGTCACCATCAACCTGCTGACCGACCTGCTGTATGCCTGGGTGGACCCGCGCATACGCCTGGGGCAGCGTTGATGCTGCCGGTCTGGCCGGGGGTCATCCTGTTGCTGTGGGCACTGGTCGCGCTGGCTGCCCCCTGGCTGCCCCTGCAACCCGACCGTATCGAACTGCAGGCGATCCTGCAGGGACCGTTCCATTCTTTCTGGCTGGGTGCCGACGACCTGGGCCGCCCGGTACTGGACCGGGTGCTGGTCGGTGCGCGCACCTCCTTCCTGGTGGCCGCCTGGGTGGTCACCCTGTCGGTAACGGTCGGCACCCTGCTGGGCAGCATGGCCGCCTATATCGGCGGTATCTGGGATCGTGCCCTGGTGATGGTGATCGACATTTTCATGGCCTTCCCGGGTATCCTGCTGGCCATTGCGCTGGCCGGTCTGCTGGGACCGGGTATCGATAACCTGGTGCTGGCGCTGACGCTGGTGGGCTGGGTCGGTTACGCACGCCTGGCGCGTGCCCAGGTGCTGTCGGTGCGGCACCGGGAACATGTACTGGCGGCCAAAGCACTGGGTAGCGGAACCGCGCGCATTGTCACCCGTCACCTGGTTCCCCTGATCAGCGCACCGCTGGTGGTGGAGGCCACCTTCGGGGTCGCAGCCGTCGTCGTCGCGGAATCCGGGCTGTCCTTTCTCGGCCTGGGTGTGCAGCCCCCTGAAGCCTCGTGGGGCAGCATGATACGCGACGGTGTGCGCTACATGCTGGTAGCGCCACACCTGGTGCTGGTGCCCGGCAGCCTGCTTTTTCTGGTAGTGTTGAGTGTCAATCTTCTCGGCGACCGCTTGCGCGATTACCTCGACGTGCGTAACGCGGGGGCGGTAACGGGGCAAAGGACCGGAAAATGAGTATTGGACCCGTGATGGCGGACGTGCAGGGCCTGGAGCTGCAGGCGGAAGAGCGTGACCTGCTGCAACACCCGGCCGTGGGCGGCGTGATCCTGTTCAGCCGTAACTACGAATCGCCCGAACAGCTTCAGCAACTGGCCAGGGAAATCCATGGCCTGCGCCAGCCACCGTTATTACTGGCGGTGGACCAGGAGGGCGGACGCGTGCAGCGCTTTCGCGACGGTTTTTACCGTCTGCCGCCGGTCGGGCAGCTGGGTGCGCTGTACGCGAAGGGCCGCGACCGGGCACTGCGCCTGTGTGAGGAAGCCGGCTGGATGATGGCCAGTGAAGTGCTCTCGGTCGGCATCGACCTCAGCTTTGCACCGGTGCTGGACCTGGACCTGGGCGTATCGGCGGTCATCGGCGACCGGGCCTTTCACCGTGCTCCGGACGCGGTCACCGAACTGGCACTGGCCTACCAGCGTGGCATGCACGCGGCCGGCATGGCAACGGTGGGCAAACATTTCCCCGGCCACGGTGGAGTGACGCTGGACTCACACCATGCGCTTCCCGAGGATGAACGCTCCCTGGCCGACCTGGAGCTGCAGGACCTGGTACCGTTCGAACGCCTGATTCACAACGGCCTCAACGGGATCATGGCGGCGCACGTTTTGTACCCGCAGGTGGACAGCCAGCCGGCCGGTTTCTCCAGGCGCTGGCTGAATGATATCCTGCGTACGTCACTGGGATTCCAGGGCGCCATTTTCAGCGACGATCTCAGCATGGGTGGTGCCCGGTGGGCAGGGGATTACCCCGAGCGCGCACGTGCCGCACTGGAGGCGGGCTGTGATATGGTACTGGTCTGCAACCAGCCGCAACACGCCGTCGAGGTCATCGAATCGCTGGCCGGTCACAATGACCCGGCCGCGCACCTGCGCCTGGCAAGAATGCACGGCTCAAACTGGCCGGAGCGCCGCGAGCTGCTGGCATCGCGGCGCTGGCAAGGGGCCGTGTCACTGCTGGAAAGCTGCGAGCCCGAGCGCTGGCTGGATATGGACCTGGAGTAAGGGTGGATACCGAGGCAACCGTACTGCAATACGTTTCTGACTGGACCGGGGCGAATACCTGGGTGGTGCAGGTGTTCGTCATCGTGTTCCTGGCGCTGCTGTTCGATTTTGTCCAGCGCCGCCTGCTGAAACGCCTGCACAGGAAACTGGAAAGCACCCGGAATCCCTGGGACGATGCGCTGATCCGTTCCGCCATGCGCCCGTTGAGCGCGCTGATCTGGATTACCGGTATCAGCTTTGCCGCCGACATCGTCGCCGCGGAAACGAAGGCACCCCTGTTTGAAGCCGTTGGGCCGTTACGGCATGTGGGCATTATTGCCACGCTGGCCTGGTTCCTGGTCCGTCTGGTCAGCAACATGCAGCAATCCATCATTGAACGCGGCATGTCCAGTGGCGAACCCTACGACCGTACCACGGCGGATGCCATCGGCAAGCTGACGCGCGTATCCATCCTCATCACGGCGGCGCTGGTCATCCTGCAGACACTGGGCTTCAGTGTGTCCGGTGTACTGGCCTTTGGCGGTATCGGCGGTATCGCCGTCGGTTTTGCGGCCCGGGACCTGCTGGCCAATTTCTTTGGCGGCCTGATGCTGTACCTGGACCGGCCATTCAGTGTCGGCGACTGGATACGCTCACCGGACCGGGAGATCGAAGGGACGGTGGAAAATATCGGCTGGCGCCTGACCACCATCCGCAATTTTTCCAAACGTCCCATCTATGTACCAAACTCCGTGTTTGCCAATATTGCCGTGGTCAACCCTTCGCGCATGACCCATCGGCGCATCAAGGAAACCATCGGTATCCGTTACGAGGATGCCGATAAAATGAACGTTATCGTACAGGCCGTGGAAAACATGCTGAAACAGCACCCGGAAATCGACAGTTCGCAGACACTGATGGTCAACTTCAACCGTTTTGCACCTTCGTCACTGGATTTCTTTATCTATACCTTTACCCATACGACCAACTGGATGAAGTATCACGACATCAAGCAGGATATCCTGCTGCGGATTGAACGGATTATTCGCGAGGCGGGTGCTGAAATTGCTTTCCCGACTTCCACGGTGCACCTGTCCGGCGGCCTGGCAGGGCATGAGTAATTGGCAGGGGCTGCCTGGTGTGGCTGGTGGCTGCGTACAGACGCGCTGTAAATACTTCCCTGTGCGCTCGACGGCAGCATCCCTGCTGCCGACGATCTGTACGCAGTCACCAGCCATACCAGGCTCTTTTCATCAACACCAGCGGGAATTGAACAGCAGGTTATGAGCAGCGATACGGACAGCATACGGGCGGTACAGCAGCAGGCGGACTGCCTGTTTTCCCGGGCCGAGGTCGAGCAGGCGCTGGACCGCCTGGCAGGTGATATCGAGCAGGAACTGGGCGACCGGGACCCGTTACTCCTGTGCGTCATGACCGGCGGACTGGTGCCGGCCGCCGGGCTGTTTACCCGCATGGAGTTCCCTGTACAACTCGATTACCTGCATGCCACCCGTTACCAGGGCACCGTGGGCGGCAGCGAACTGAAGTGGATCACCATGCCTTCCCGGCCGCTGCAGGGACGCACGGTACTGGTCGTCGACGACATCCTGGACGAGGGGCTGACACTGGCTGCCATCCTGGAGTATTGCCGGGAGCAGGGCGCCAGCGACGTATACAGCGCCGTGCTGGTGGAAAAACTGCATGCACGCAAGCACGCCGGGCTGCAGGCGGATTTTGTGGGCCTGCAGGTCGAGGACCGCTACGTGTTTGGCTATGGTATGGATTACCACGGCTACCTGCGCAATGTGAAGGGTATCTATGCAGTTGCGGAAGACGAACCGACAAAATCCTGAAGAAAGCGACGCGCCGTCAGGCGGACGAACCGAAACAGAGCGAACGAGGCTCCCATGGCAGAACTTGCAATCATCGGCGGCACCGGCCTTACGACGCTGAAGAATCTTGAAATTACCCGTCACGAGCCGATGCAGACGCCCTGGGGTGAGCCATCCGGGCCCCTGGTGTATGGCCACATGGGTCGCAGCGAAGTGGTTTTTCTCGCCCGGCACGGACCGCAACACACCATCCCGCCACACCGGGTGAACTACCGCGCCAATCTCTGGGCGCTGCGGGAAGCAGGTGCGCACAAGGTGATCGCAGTCGCTGCTGTCGGCGGTATCCGTGCGGATATGCAGCCTGGAATACTGTCGATCCCGGACCAGATCATCGACTACACCTGGTCACGCGAACATACCTATTTCGAAAGCGACCTCAGCGAAGTAACCCATATCGATTTTACCCGTCCCTACAGCGAGGAGCTTCGACAGGCACTGATCACAGCAGCACAGGATATGGACCTGGAGCTGGCTGACGGCGGGATATACGCGGCAACCCAGGGGCCGCGACTGGAGACCGCTGCCGAAATCGACCGCCTGGACCGGGATGGCTGCAGTATCGTGGGCATGACCGGCATGCCGGAAGCGGCGCTGGCCCGCGAGCTGGGACTGGCCTATGCACATTGTGCCGTAGTCGCCAACCGTGCGGCCGGGTGTGGCCCGGAAACCATCACCATGGCGGGTATCGAAGCCAGTCTCGATACGGGAATGGCAACTGTCAGGCGGCTGCTGGAAAGCGTAATACCGGTACTGCTGCAACCGGCCTGAGCGCGCCGACCGCAGGACCCTGCAGGTGCACGCAGGCCAGCCTACACCTCGAACCGGGAGGTCAGTTCCTGCAGTTCCTGCGCGACGTCCTGCAGGTCAGCGTTGGATGCGTACATGCTCTGTGAGCGCTGGCTGCGCTGGGCGGCAAGGCCGTTGATGGCATCGACGTTCTGCATGATTTCGTTGCCGACCGCACTCTGCTGTTCCGTGGCGGAAGCAATCTGGGTGATCAGGTCGTTGACCTGTGCAACCGAACCGGCAATCTCCGCCAGTGTTTCGGCCGCCCGTTCCACCTGGTCGGAACTGTTCTGCGCACCATTCTGTGCCTCTTCCATGACCCGGACGGCATCCGCTGCCCCTGCCTGCAGGCGCTCGATCATCTGCTGAATTTCGGTGGTCGACTGCTGTGTGCGGTTTGCCAGTGATCGCACCTCGTCGGCAACAACCGCGAACCCGCGTCCCTGTTCACCCGCGCGGGCAGCCTCGATGGCGGCATTCAGTGCCAGCAGGTTGGTTTGTTCGGCAATGCCGCGGATGACGTCCAGCACGGAGCCTATGCAGCCGGATTCCCGGTGCAGCTTATGCACCACCTCGGCGGCTGTGCCGACTTCACGCGAAAGCATGTCAATCCCGCCAATCGCTTCGGTAGCGATCAGGGCACCGCCCCTCGCCGAGTTATTGGCCTCGTGAGCCGTTCCGGCTGCCGTTTCGGAATTGCGGGCAATTTCCTGCACGGTAGTGGCCATTTCGTTCATGGCTGCCACCACCTGTTCGGTTTCCATATCCTGCGTTTGCGAGGCTTCTGAAGCACCGTTGATCACCTCGCCCAGCCGGCCAGCTGTATCACTCAGTCGTTCAGCATCTTTCTGCAGGCATCTGATCGTATCCTGCATGCAATCGCAGAAGCGACCCAGGCTGTTTCCTACGTGCCGTGCTTCGGTGCTGCTACCCAGGTCTGCAGCAAAGGAGAATTTCCCATCCGCCAGTCGGTCGAACGCTTTCTGCATACCGCTGATGAGGCGGCCTACCTGCCTGGAATTGGACCAGGCGACCAGCGAACCCACCAGCAGCGCGATCAGCAACAGGGACATCATGATGGTGCGGCTGTCTTCAATACCCGACAGCAGGGTTTTGTTGGCCGCGTCCAGGCGCCGGCGTTCCTGCTCGACGATATTCACTACATGATCATGGATACGTTCGATCAGGGGTGCAATTTCGGTGCGCAGAACGTAGCCGTCGGTACGCCAGCGCTCGCTGCTGTGCAATTTCACTACCGCATCAAATGCCTTGAAGAACCTGTCGACCAGGCTCACCAACTGATCAAAGCTGTCCTCCTGGTCGAGGTTCATCAATGCGCGCTTCTGTTCCAGGCTTCGAAACAGTTTTTCGGTACGTTCGCGGAGAATAGCGATTTCCTCGACCGATGAATGGTTGCGCAGTGCCAGGTACGCCCGGATATTGGACATGATATTAACCCAGCTATAGCGGAGATCACCAATGGTCATCAGCAGAGAGCGACGCTCTTGTGTGGCCGTTTCCTCGGCTTCTGACTGCAGCATGGTGCTCATGAGCTGCAGCATCTCCTGGCCCAGCGGGTTCACCTCCCGGGCGGCATGCAGCATGGCCGGGTAGTTCTGCGTACGGTTACCGACCAGTTTTTCCATGCGCTCCATATTCGCGGCAAACAAGTCCATATCGCGGTGTATCTGCGTAAAACTTTGCGGATCACCCAGGCCCTGTTCGCCCAGGAACCACTCGAGTCGTTTCAGGGTTTGCCTGGCTGAATCGAACTGCTGACGGTAATGAGTCCTGTACTCTTCTTCGCCACTCAGCAGGTAGTACCCCAGGTACTGTGCGGCACCGGTCAGCTGGGTTTTGAGATCTGCCGAGGTAGTGAGGGTAGGGATCACCAGGTTGCTGGTATCCGTCGCCACGTGCGCAACGCGTTTCAGGCTGATCAGCCCGCTGCTGACCACCACCACCAGAATCAATAGAATAATTAAAAAACCAATCCAGACTCTTTGTTTTATAGATAATTTATTTAATATCTTTACATCCATGCGGAAACCCTCTGAGTTATCCTGCTACCAGAGCTACAGGGTCTGGCCAGTGGTGACTATGTCGCCGGGGATGCCATTTTCTTGAGTGGTACCGCCGGGGAGCGGCAGGATTAGCCCGCATTTCTCACCGGGTTCCGTAACGAGGCGGTGGCAGGTCGTGTGATAAGCGGCATTCGCGACCGAGGGCCGCGCAGGCATAGTCGACACTATGTCGAGCAGCCCGACCGAGTGAACGCCGCTTAGCGCGCGGCATGACGCCGCCGCAGCAGGAAGTCGGTGACAAATGCGGGTTAGGCCCGGCTCGGGCTTCCCGCCCTGAAGTCCCGGGATGGATGCCTGCAGCCTGTAAGGCCTGTGCCTGACGGCCCTGCGTGCCGCCGAATTCCACTGGCTTCCAGCTGTTTATTTATGCCGCTTACGGGTCTATACCCCTAAGAGACCCCTGAGCAATTCGTCATTCCGGCGCAGGCCGGGATGACAGCTGGATCAGAGGCTCCCTGAACAGGTCCTGACCAGCCTGTTGATTGCTTCATCCATGCCTGAAGGAGTTCGTTATGATGATCGAAAAACCGATGGCCGATACCACCATTCACGACTACGACTCACTCGCATACGTCGCAACCGATCCCATGCCACGCGACCGGGACCAGTCAGGGCGATTGCATGAGCCGGGTCTGATGATCAGTTCCATTGATCCTGTAAGCGGGCGGGATATTGGCGATGTTGAGGCCCATCCCTTTATCGTGGACGGAAGTCTGGTCATCTATTTTGAATCCGAATATACGAAGCAGGCCTATATCGATACACCAATCGACCATCCCGTCCCCTTGCCGGACAACCCGGACGAGGACTGGGTAGCGGAAGGGTGAAGCGCTGACCGGCATCGGCCGGCACCGGGTCACCTGGCAGCGGCCGGTGCGGTGGCGGGTAGTTGCGCAGGGGCTGCCTGCGGAACCGGTGCTGTTTCCTGCGGTGGCGGTTCATACGGTGTAATCAGGGCGATCACTCCAAAGCGGGGATGGTCGAAATAATGAATCTCGCCGCTACGCATGCGCCGGTTTTCGCTGAGCCGGAATTCGGGAATTTCCAGTTCCAGCAGTTCAGACTGCCGGTCGTCGACCGGGGTGTGCAGCTGCAGATCCAGGTACAGGTGAAGGTAGCGCTCAACGGCGACGCGCGCCGCACCATCGACATAGGCCCTGCCGTGTCTGTCGCTGGCGCCGGACAGGGTAACGGGTGTTGCCCGGGAGCGATCGAGCACGGCCTGTCGCCAGGCAAAGTAGGCGACCGGACGATAGCGTGAAGATCGACCCAGGGCGTTGCGTTCCGCCGTCAGGCGCCAGGCTTTTTCCGGCAGCCAGTCGATTTTTTCCGTTGTGGTATCGGTACCGGCCTGTTCCTCCCCGGTCGTTTCAAACCACTGCGAGTAGTCGATAGGCCAGACCTCTCCACCGTCATTCACCACCAGGTTCTGGAATACCAGCAGTTCGATTTCAAATACCCGCGGGGCACCTGCTTCCCCGGCATTCCCGGGAAGCGCGTGCAGGACGGTGACCAGCAGGGCAAACACGGCCAGCAGTGGATGGGTACAGCGTTTCATCATACGAACATCCTACGGCCGTACGCTCAAGTTATCCAGCAGACGATCGACGCCGGTGATCCGTGCAGCCACTTCCGCCATATCGAAGCGGAAGCGGATTTTGTCCGGGCCATCCAGGCTGTAGTGCTGTGGCTGACTCTGGATCAGCTGGATGATGGTTGCAGGGTCGACGTCGGGCTCGGGTCCGAATATCAGGCGCCCGCCGGTCTCACCGGCATCAATCTTGCGAATACCGAGGGGCACCGCGCGGAGTTTCAGCCCGGTAATGCTGAACAGCTGTTTGACCGGGTCGGGTAACAGACCGAAGCGGTCGATCATTTCCACCTGCAATTCCCGCAGTTCGCTCTCGTCGGCCGCACTGGCAATGCGCTTGTACAGGATCAGGCGCGCGTGCACATCGGGCAGGTAGTCGTCCGGAATCAGTGCGGGCACGTGCAGGTCGACTTCCGGCCCGTGGTTCAGGGGCTGCTCCAGTTCCGGTTCGCGACCGGCCTTCAGCGCCGCGACTGCGCGTTCCAGTAACTCGGTATACAGGGTAAAACCGATCTCCTGGATCTGCCCGCTCTGTTCATCGCCCAGCAGTTCGCCGGCACCGCGGATCTCCAGGTCGTGGGTGGCGAGCGTGAACCCGGCCCCCAGGTCCTCCAGTGACTCGATGGCCTCGATGCGCTTGATGGCATCGTCAGTCATGGCCTTGCGGTGCGGTACCAGCAGGTAGGCGTAGGCACGGTGGTGGGAACGGCCCACCCGACCGCGCAGCTGGTGCAGCTGGGCCAGGCCGAGCCGGTCAGCACGGTTGATGAGAATGGTGTTTGCCGTAGGCACATCGATACCGCTCTCGATGATGGTGGTGCAGAGCAGGATATTGAAGCGACGGTGATAGAAATCGAGCATGACCTGTTCCAGGTCCCGTTCGCGCATCTGCCCGTGGCCGATACGGATGCTGGCCTCGGGCACCAGTTCGCGCAACTCGCGCGCGATTTTTTCAATGCTCTCCACCTCGTTGTGCAGGAAATAGAGCTGGCCGCCGCGCGTGAGTTCGCGCAGGCAGGCTTCGCGTATGGTACTGGCATTCCACTCGGTGATGAATGTCTTGATGGCCAGGCGCTGGGCCGGCGGTGTGGCGATAATGGAAAGGTCACGCAGACCGGACAGCGACATGTTCAGGGTGCGGGGTATCGGTGTCGCCGTCAGGGTGAGCAGATCCACTTCGGAGCGCAGGGCCTTGAGCCGTTCCTTTTGCCGCACCCCGAAACGGTGTTCTTCGTCGATGATCACCAGCCCGAGGTTGCACGGCTTGATATCGCTCTGCAGCACCTTGTGGGTACCGATCAGGATATCCACCTTGCCGCTGGTGAAGGCGGCAATGATTTCATCCTGCTGTTTTTTGCTGCGAAAGCGGGACAGCACTTCGACGCGGATCGGCCAGTCGGCAAAGCGGTCGCAGAAGTTCTGGTAGTGCTGCTGGGCGAGCAGGGTAGTGGGCACCAGCACCACCACCTGGCGGCCGGACTGGGTGGCTGTGAAAGCGGCCCGCATGGCAACCTCGGTCTTGCCGAAACCAACGTCACCGCAGACTACCCGGTCCATGGGCTGCTCGGACAACATATCCGTCAGCACCGCTTCAATTGCCTGCGCCTGGTCCGGTGTTTCTTCAAAGGGGAAGGCGCCGGCAAAGGCGCTGTATTCGGCCATATCGACCTGTGCGGGACGCCCCTTGCGTGCCGCCCGACGGGCATAGATATCCAGCAGTTCGGCGGCCACATCGTGCACCCGCCGGGCGGCCTTTTTGCGTGCCTTCTGCCAGTGATCACTGCCCAGTCGGTGGAGCGGGGCGCTGTCCGGGGAAGAGCCGGTATAGCGGCTGATCAGGTGCATGGAAGAAACCGGCACATACAGCTTGTCGTTCCCCGCGTATTCCAGGGTCAGGAACTCGCCTTCAAGGCCGCCCACGGACAATTTCTGCAGACCCAGGTAGCGGCCGACACCGTGATCCTCGTGCACCACCGGCGCACCGACATGCAGGTCGGTGAGGTTGCGGATAATGACGTCGGCATCGCGTTTCGGCCGGCGGCGACGCTGTTGCAATACCCGCTCACCGAACAGCCTGGGTTCCGTGAGCAGCGTCAATGCCGGTTCCGTTTCCAGCCAGGCGCCCTGTTCCAGCGGCGCGACGGTGATAGCGAGTTTCTGCTCACTGCGGCTGAAGGCATCCCAGTCCTCGACCACGCGTGGCTGAATACCGAACGCCTTCAGCTGGCCCAGCAGGGTTTCACGCCGGCCGGCCGATTCGGTGCAGATCAGGGTGCGACCGTTAAACCCGGCAAGAAAATCCTGCAGTGCGCCGGCAGGACGTTCTGCACGACTACGGATCAGCAGGTCCGGTAGTGCCCGGGTAGCAAAACGTACTGCAGCGCTATCTTGTTCCAGCGCCTCCGCACGCTGCAGGTCAATGCGCGCATACGGGCCGAGTGCGGCCGCAGTCTCTTGCTCCGTAAGGTAAAGTTGATCCGGTGGCAATAGCGGCCGTTCCACGTCATGGCGCAGGGACTCATAGCGTTCTGCAACCTCGGCGCGGAAATGCTCCATCGCCACGGGGGTATCTTCACCGGTGACCAGGCAACTGTTACGCGGCAGGTAGTCAAACAGGCTGGCGGTCTGATCCAGGAACAGCGGCAGGTAACATTCGATGCCGGCCGGCACCAGGCCGGCGCTGACATCGCGGTATACCAGGGCACGCTGCGGGTCCCCTTCGAAGCGGCTGCGCCAGGCACGCCGGAAACGCGTAACCGCGGCATCATCCACCGGGAACTCGCGTGCCGGCAGCAGGCTGACCCGCTCGAACCGGTCCAGGGAGCGCTGGCTGTCCGGGTCGAAGCTGCGTATGGACTCGATTTCGTCATCAAACAGGTCGATACGGTAAGGCAGGGTGCTGCCCATGGGGAACAGGTCCAGTATGGCTCCGCGTACCGCGAACTCACCGTGTTCCATCACCTGAGAGACACAACGATAGCCGGCCTTTTCCAGCCGGGTGCGCATGGCATCCAGGTCCAGCCGGTCGCCGTTACGCAGCAACAGGCTGTAGCGATCGATAAATTCGGGCGGCGGCAATTTCTGCAACAGGGTTGCGACCGGCAGCAGCAGGATACCCTTGCGCAGCCGGGGCAGGCGATGCAGGGTTTCCAGGCGTTCCGAAATAATGTCCTGGTGCGGGGAAAAGCGGTCGTAGGGCAGGGTCTCCCAGTCCGGGAAACACAGGATATCCTCCGCCAGTTCCGCACAGAAAAAGCGAATCTGGCATTGCAACTGCTCGGCTTCCTGGCTGTCCGGGGTAACCACCAGCAAAAGTCCGTCGTACTGCAGTGCAGCGCTGCCCAGCGCCATTGGCAGGCTGTCGCCATACAGCCTCGACCACCGCAGTCGCTTGCCAGGGGAAGGCAGGGGCGGTTGCATGGGGTTCAGGACACCGTTAACGGAGTCCGGCATGGTAACGGATTGCTGCATGGTCAGCCGCAGGTATGACGAAACGGCGTATTTTCGCACAAAAAACAAAAAAAAACCGGCGCGGGACGCCGGTAAAGGGATGGGAATCGTTACGAAAAGCTGCTAGATGAACAAACAGACATCCGCTTTCTGGGCAACGGGGAGGAAGTACGTTGCGCCGACAAAATCGGTGACCTCGGGGATAAACTCACTCTGGTCAAATCCGAAGACATCCACCGTCATCTGGCAGGCAACCATTGAGACATCGGCTTCCAGGCAAAGTTCGCGTAATTCTTCAATGGATGCCACGCCCTTGTTCTTGAATGTTTTCTTCATCAGCCCGGTGGCGACCTTTTCAAAGCCGGGTATCCCGGCCATCAGGGCATTTGGCATGGGCCAGTCGATGTTCTGGAACCACTGGGGACCAAACGGCATTTTCATCGGCATGGCAGGGTTGCCCAGCGGACTGACTTCACTACCCAGTTCCTTCTTCAGCAGCAGCAGGCCGTAGAAGGTAAAAAATATCGAGGTATCCCAGCCGAGTGCTGATGCGGTAGAGGCCAGAATAAAGGGCGGGTAGGCCCAGTCCAGGGTGCCCTTGGTTGCAATGATGGCCATGGACGGTGTCTTGCTGTCTTCGATCTGTTGCAATTTACCCGGTAACAGTTCATCGAGTTTGGAGTTCAGCCACTGATCCATATCAGCGTTTGCGACTTCGGCGTTCATAACGTACCTCCTTAGGGAGTGGGTGGGTTAGAGGGTCCGTTTAAATCCATAGGCACCGAGCCACTGCCCGGCGCGAAAATCGAGTTTTAGCCAGTCGGGGACAAACAGGCCCGATCGTTTAACCGGCAGGGTCTCTACGGGCGGCTTGCCGTCCACGTCTGCAATCTTGCAGTGTTGGGTACACACGGCCCGGAAACTGGCAAACAGGCCGGGCAGCACACGTGCATACCCGGTCGAAACCTGCTCGAACCCCGTCAGCGCGCGAAAACGAACCTGTTTGCGTACCAGGCAGCTGAAATACAGTTCCAGCTCGGCCAGTACCGGGAACTGCTGCCCCGCGAGGGCCTTCACAGCCGGGCGGGTGATATCAACGGATACGGGCTTGCCCTGGATCGCTACTTCGCCCGACCAGGCTTTCGCGGTAAAACGGTTGTCCGGGACGTTGTCGCCGACACTCAGGTTTAGTAATTTGCCGTCGTCCATGTTACAACTCCCTGAAAAACCAAATAATTCAGTTACACCACTTGAAAGCATACTGACTGGTATGTACCATACAAACCAACTGGATGGTTTGTCAATAGCTTTCCTCACAAAGTTCCCTAATAATGTCCGGGATACCCGGCAGGCAGGTGAAATATGGACAGTGCACAGAACGTTACCCGCATTGAGCGCAACCCGGACCAGACGCGCGCTCGTATCCTGGAAGCGGCGTTCCTGGAAATGTATCGCAACGGTTTCCAGGGCATGCGCCTGGACGAGGTGCTCAAGGCCACCGACCTGACCAAGGGCGCGCTGTACCATCATTTCCCCAGCAAAAAAGCACTGGGTTACGCCGTCGTCGACGAGGTCATCATCCCGACCATGGAAGCGATGTGGCTACAGCCACTGAAAAATGCCACCGACCCGCTGGCGGGGCTGGTAACCGTCATCGAGCAGATGCCGGACAACAAACCACCCGAGATGATCGAGTACGGTTGCCCGTTGAACAACCTGTCGCAGGAAATGTCGCCACTGGATGAGGGTTTCCGGCAACGGCTGGACTACGCCTTCCGTGTCTGGCACGACGTTACCCAGGAGGCACTGGAGCGCGCCCGTTTACAGGGCACGCTGCGCGACGATGTGGACTGTGATGAAACGGCAACCTTTATCATGGCCGCCCTGGAAGGCTGCATAGGCATTGCCAAGAATGCGCAGAGCGTCGAGCGGCTGCATGTATGCAACCGGGGACTGATCCGGTTCATTGAATCCCTGCGGTCCTGAACGGGCAGGCAACAACGCGTATGTCCCAATCATTGGCCGAATGGCTGGTGCGCTGGCGCTGGCTGTGTGTTGTGCTGGTGCTGTGCTTTGTGGCTTTTGCCGCCAGCGGCAATCGCCTGCTGGGTTTTTCCAACGATTACCGGGTTTTCTTCAGTGCGGAAAACCCGCAATTGGTCGCCTTTGAAAACCTGCAGAATACCTATACCAAGTCGGACAACGTCCTGTTTGTGCTGGCGCCCGCGGACGGCAATGTCTTCACCCCGCATACGCTGGAAGCCGTCGAATGGCTGACGAAACAGGCTTGGCAGATCCCCTATTCCATCCGTGTCGATTCAGTGACCAATTTCCAGCATACCCGCGCGGAAGGCGATGACCTGATCGTCGAAGACCTGGTCACACAGGCGGGCAGTCTGGAGCCCGATGAGCTGGACTATATACGCAAGACAGCCATCAACGAACCGCTGCTGGTCAACCGTATCGTTTCTCCCGGCGGGCACGTCACCGCGGTGAATGTCATCATCCAGCTGCCTGGCATCCACCCGGCCGCAGAAGTACCGGAAGTGGTCCGCTTCTCCCGTGACCTGGCCGGCCAGCTGAGCGAACGCTACCCGGACCTGGAAGTACACCTGACCGGCATCGTGCTGCTGAATAACGCCTTTTCGGAAATGTCGATGCGGGACATGCAGACGCTGGTACCGATCATGTTCTTCATCATCATCCTGGTAATGGCGTTCCTGATACGTTCGGTATGGGGAACGCTGGCCACCTTGCTGGTGATTGTTCTTTCCATCGTTACAGCGATCGGCATGGCGGGTTGGCTGGGTATCCAGCTCACACCGCCATCGGCCAGCGCACCAACCATGATCATGACACTTGCCGTCGCAGACTGCGTGCACCTGCTGGTGACCTTCCTGCAGCAACTGAGGCAGGTGGATTCGAAAACCGCTGCCATGACGGAGAGCCTGCGCCTCAACCTGCAACCGATATTCCTGACCAGTATCACCACGGCGATCGGTTTCATGTCCATGAATTTCAGCGATGCACCACCATTCCGTGACCTGGGCAATATCGTCGCTATTGGTGTCGTGGCCTCCTTTTTCTATTGCATTGGCCTGTTACCGGCGCTCATGCAGCTGTTCCCGGTCAGGGTAAAAGCGGCGCGCAACCAGTCGGTAGCGGGTATGGATGCACTGGCCGGCTTTGTTATCAATTACCGTAAGCCGGTGCTGTGGGGCATGTCTCTGCTGGTCGTTACCCTGGTGGCCTTTGTGCCGACCAACGAACTCAATGATGAGTTCGTCAAATACTTCGATGAAGAGGTTCCGTTCCGGATCGACACCGATTTCACCACGGACAACCTGACCGGCCTGTACAATATCTCCTATTCGCTGGAATCCGGCAGCCCGGGCGGTATCAGTGAACCGGCATTTCTGAACAAGCTGGAAGAATTTGCGCGCTGGTACCGGCAACAGCCCGAGGTCATGCACGTCAGCACCCTGTCTGACACCATGAAAAGGCTCAACAGGAACCTGCACGGCGATGATCCCGCCTGGTACCGGATACCGGATGAACGTAACCTGGCGGCACAGTACCTGCTGCTGTACGAAATGTCGCTGCCTTATGGACTGGATCTGAATAACCAGATCAACGTCGACAAGTCCGCGACCAAGCTGGACGTGTCGATACAGAGCCTCTCCAGCAACCAGACCATTGCGCTGGAGGAAAGGGCCCGGCACTGGCTGGCTGAACATGCACCGGCATCCATGCAGGCGCATGGTGCCAGTCCTTCGGTAATGTTCGCGCACATCGGGGCACGCAATATACGCAGTATGCTCACCGGCACTACGCTTGCGCTGGTACTCATATCGTTTATCCTGATATTTGCCCTGCGTTCGCTGCGTATCGGCCTGATCAGTCTTATTCCCAACCTGGTGCCGGCCGGCATGGCCTTCGGTCTCTGGGGGCTGCTGGTCGGTGAGGTTGGCCTGGCCCTGTCGGTGGTAACCGGGATGACGCTGGGTATCGTGGTTGACGATACGGTGCATTTTCTCAGCAAGTACCTGCGTGCCCGCCGGGAAGACGGGCTGTCGTCCCCGGATGCTGTACGCTATGCATTTCACAACGTGGGAACAGCGCTGTGGATCACAACGCTGATATTAATAGCCGGCTTCCTGGTGCTCACCCAGTCCCCCTTCAAGCTGAACTCCGGCATGGGACTCCTGACCGCGATCACCATCGGACTGGCGCTGCTGGCCGATTTCCTGTTGCTACCAACCCTGTTAATGACCCTGGATAAAAAGGAATATGATGCGAATCCTCTGGTTACTGATCCTGTCAAGTCTTCCCCTTAGCCTGCCGGCGCAAACTGCTGAAGAACGCGGGCTGGAAATTGCCGTTGAAGCGGATCGCCGGGACACCGGCTTTCATGATTCACAGGCCTCGATGCGCATGATACTGCGCAACAAACAGGGTGATGAAAGCATCCGGGATATTCGTGTCCGCACCCTCGAACAGGAAGATGACGGCGACAAGAGCCTGACTATCTTCGACAAACCGGCGGATGTCAAAGGTACAAACTTCCTGACCTTTACCCACAAGACCGGACCGGATGACCAGTGGCTGTACCTGCCGGCACTGAAGCGGGTAAAACGTATCTCCTCGCGCAATAAGTCCGGCCCCTTCATGGGCAGCGAATTTGCCTACGAAGACCTGTCTTCACAGGAAGTTGAAAAATACACCTACCGCTACCTGCGCGACGAACCCTGTGGTGAATTGCAGTGCTTTGTGATTGAACGCGTCCCGGTCGACCCGTACTCCGGCTACACGCGCCAGATCGTGTGGCTGGACCAGCAGGAATACCGGCCGCAGAAAATTGTCTTTCACGACCGCAAGGATGCACTGCTGAAAACCCTCACCTACAGCGACTATCACCAGTACCTGGGCAAATACTGGCGGGCGCACGAAATGTTCATGGAAAACCACCAGACCGGGAAAAGCACGCGCCTGATCTGGGAGAAATACCGTTTCCAGACCGGGTTGACAGAACGGGATTTCGACCGTAACAGCCTGAAAAGAGCCAAGTAATACAGCTGCACGGGGGTGCGATGCAGCGCGCCCGGAAAATATTCCCTGAAACCTGAAAAAAACGGGATAAATCAGAAGCTTCAGACGTTCACCCGCGAGCCGATATGGTAAGCAGACCGGGTTCGAAAACCGGCTTGCTCGATCCTGTTCCAGTGGGGTGGATAAAATGAAGATAGCTAGCCCGCATTTCTCACCGACTTCCTGCTGCGGCGGTGTCATGCCGCGCGCTAAGCGGCGTTCACTCGGTCGGGCTGCTCGACATAGTGTCGACTATGCCTGCGCGGCCCTCGGTCGCGAACGCCGCTTATCACACGACCTGCCACCGCCTCGCTACGGAACCCGGGGAGAAATGCGGGCTAGCTTGCGGGGATGTTTGCTGGCGTGTGCAGACACGCGGATTCCGTTTTTTTTGCTTCTCCTGTGTTGCTTGCAGGCACCGGCTTTTTCCATGGAAACCTGGCAGGAACTGCTGGAAGAACAGCTGGCAGAAGCCAGAGGGGGTGATACCGAAGCCCAGTACGGTGTTGGTATCAAGTACCTGAACGGGCAGGGCGTCGAACAGGACCGTGCAGAAGCCAGGCGCTGGCTGCAACTGGCCGCCGATGCCGGGCACGAAGCCGCAAAGGATAAACTGAAACGCCTGCAGGGCCAGCAGCAGTCATTTGAAGCCATGCTCGCCAGGGCAAAGGCCGGCGCTACCGATGCTCAGTGCCAGGTGGGTCTCATGTACCTGAAAGGCAAGGGCGTCGACCGGGATGGCAACCAGGCGCGCAACTGGATCAGCAAGGCCGCCAAACAGGGTAACGACAAGGCGATTACCCGGCTGGGCATTCTGTATTACAAGGGTGAAGGCGGACCACCGGATTACAGTCGCGCGCTCGAACTGTTCAACAGCGTTAGCCAGGGCAGTGTCCTCGCCCAGTATTATCTCGGTGAAATGTACGCGCAGGGCAAGGGCGTGGAGCGGAACCATGCCACGGCCATCGAGTGGTACCGGAAAGCCGCTGACGGCGGCTTCAAGCGTGCCGGCGGCAAAATCATCAACATGGAAGAAGAAATCAGGATGGCGGAACGCCGCAAGCTCAACATGGCGCGCAAAAAGCAATCCATCGAAGCGGCCGAAGCGCGCCTGGCGGCCGAGCAACAGCAGGTGGAAGCGGCCCGCGTTGCCGATGCAGGGAAAAGGGCAGCCATACACCGTGAAAAGGCGATCACCAGGAAGGTAACGGTAAAAAAACGTGGGCAGGATGATCCGCTGGAAAAACTGGCCGGCAAGCAGTGGGGACGTAACCGGAAACAGGTGGAATACCTGCCTTCGAAAGTCACTGACTGTGAAATGGAAAAGCGGAAACTGGTTTGTTTCAGCGGTCTCCTGACACGTACCAGTGGTACGAATACGGTGCACTACCGGGTCAAATCGGAAGTTACCTCAGCGGATGGCGTCTTTTATATCACCTACCGTAACCTGGTGGTGGACGTGATCAGCATTGAAAATGACGAAGAAGAAGTGATCGGCTACGGTGATGAAACCAACAAGGGTTTCCACATAAAGACCGGGTGGACGCAGGACCACAAGGTTGAATGCCGGCCAAACCAGGGTGATAAACTGGACTGTATAAAGGACCAGACGCACAAAATGGTGATTGCCGGTAAATAAGCCAGGGAACCTCTGATTCCCTGGCCCGCATCCCCCCCGACTTCCTGCGGCGGCGTCATGCCACTTCGCTACGGAACCCGGTGAGAACTGCGGGCTAGCGGATTTCCTCGATGGATAGCTTCTTTTCCATCACGATCGGGCGGATCACCGCATACCCCTGCAACTGCCAGTGGGCAAGTTCAGTGATGGCAGAAGGCGCGACCTTGATAAAGTCCTGGAAATCTTCCGCCCGGTAACCATAGTCCTCTGCCGCCAGTCCACACACGCGAAATTCGACACCCAGTTCCGCGTAATAGCGCATTCTCTCGACTGCGTCCCGGTATTTTTCATAGTTATGGCGTGCCACGGTCACGATCTCTGTACCGTGTATGATGACCTTCAGGTCCAGGAATTCCGGCGCCATGTCGTAGGGCGAATCCATCAGGGGGTTGATCAGCGAGCGTATCCAGTACAGCGCAGAATTGATTTTCTGTGGATCGTCGAGATAGAAATCAAATACGACCTTCTGCTCCGTGTACGGGGTTTGCACGAAATCGGCACCCTTGTCGGCGTACACAAGCGGCGCAAGTAACAGCATCAGCAGCGGCAGTTTTCTCATGTGCACAGGTACCGGTACAGGCAGGTACTCCGAGTATAGACGAGAATCGCACCCGCAACGCCGATACCACCCGGACTCTGTGCCTACAGGAAGCGGCTGGCAAGCTTCTGTCGTTCCTCGTAGGCCTCACGGGCGATACGGATATCGTCCAGGAACCAGGGCAATTCCTGCAGCGTGAGTGCCTGCGGCCCGTCCACCAGCGCCTTCGCCGGCTCCGGGTGGAAGTCGGCGAGTATCATGTTGGCGCCGGCAATGACACCCTGTGCCGTAACGTGCATGACATCCAGTAACCCGTCCGGTGCGCGATCGCGTGAACCCACTGAATGCGACGGGTCGATACAGACCGGCATGCGCGTGAGGCGCTTGACCACCGGCACGTGCGCAAAATCCACGAAGTTGCGGTGCGGGTCGCCCATGTTGGTTTTCATGCCGCGCAGGCCGAACACGACATTACGGTTGCCCTCGCTGGCCAGGTATTCCGCGGCATTGAGTGATTCCTCCAGGGTGATGCCGAACCCGCGTTTCAGCAACACCGGGAAATCGCGCTGACGTCCGACGTACTTGAGCAGTTCGAAGTTCTGGGTGTTTCGGGTACCGATCTGCAACATGACCCCGGTCGGGTTGCCGGTCTGCTCGAGTGCAGCGCAGATCTCCTCGACGTGCTGTTCATGGGTGATCTCCATGGCGATGACCCGGATACCGTACTTGCCGGCCAGCTCAAATACATACGGCAGACACGCCTTGCCGTGGCCCTGGAAGGCGTACGGGCTGGTGCGCGGCTTGTAGGCGCCCATACGCGTACATACCTGGCCGTGTTCCTGCAGGGCGCGCATCATGGTTTCTACATGTGCGGGGGTACTGACCGCGCACAGGCCGGCGAACAGGTTCAGATTGTCCTGGCCGAAACGGACTCCGTTATACTCGAAGTGTGTGGCACGCCGATCGTCCCGGTGACGTCCCAGTACCCGGTATTCTTCCGAAATGCGTACCACGCGCTCCACCGCCGGCAGGTTTTCAATCTCGTCCATCGGCAGCGAAGCGGTATCGCCGATCAGGTAGACCTCGGTCAGCAACTGCTGCTCACCGGTTTCCTGGTGAATGCGGTGGCGGATATTCGGCAGGCGGCCGAGAAATTCCTCCAGTTGGCGAAACTCGGCGCTGCCGGTTTTGGTATCTGGTGCCAGAATCAGAATCATGGGGTATCCCGGAAACGAAGTGTCAGCTCATCATAGGCATCAACCCGGCGATCCCGCAAGTAGGGCCAGCCGCGCCGTACCGCCTCGCTGCGCTGCATGTCGACGGAGGTGAGCAGTAGCCCGGTGCTGTCTGTGTCGGCACTCGCCAGTATTTCACCCTGCGGTCCCGCTGCGAAACTGCTGCCCCAGAAACGGATACCCGCGTTCCGCCCACTGTCGTCTGTCTCAAAACCGGTGCGGTTGCAGACCAGCACCGGCAGGCCGTTGGCAATGGCGTGTGCGCGCTGCACGGTGCGCCAGGCGTCCAGCTGACGCTGTTGCTCCTCTTCGGGATCCGCAGGATCCCAGCCGATCGCGGTCGGGTACAGCAGCAGCTCGGCACCCGCCAGGGCCATCAGTCGTGCGGCTTCCGGAAACCACTGGTCCCAGCACACCAGGATACCGAGTTTGCCAATGCTGGTCGGTACCGGGCGAAAGCCGAGGTCACCGGGCGTGAAATAAAATTTTTCGTGGTAGCCAGGATCATCCGGGATATGCATTTTGCGGTAGCGGCCGGCCAGCGAGCCGTCCCGGTCCAGCACCACCGCGGTATTGTGGTAGAGACCGGCTGCACGCCGCTCGAACAGGGAGGCCACAATCACCAGCTGCAGCTCCCTGGCCAGGGCGGACAGCCGTTCCGTAGTCGGCCCCGGTACCGGCTCGGCAAGGTCGAAGCAGACAGGATTCTCCGTCTGGCAGAAATACCGCGTGTCGTGCAACTCCTGCAACAGGATCAACTGCGCACCCTGCGCAGCAGCAGCGCGTACCTGTTCATGAATATGCTGCTCATTGGCCGTGCGGTCTGCACTGCAGGCCATCTGAAGCAGTGCGGCAGTCAGTGTAGAAGGCGTGTTCATGGATCGAATTCTACCGTGTAAACCGATCGATGACCTCACTCCCGGGCATCGGGATGAGGGCTGGCGCTCCTGCCGGTCAGGATGCATGCGGGTGGGGCGGGGTTAACACGCCTTGCGGAAACTGCATGGTCAGGCAGTGCAAACTGCCGTATTGCCGGATCAGTGACCAGCAGGGGACCTGCACCACTTCGCGCCCCGGAAAGCAGTCCTGCAGCAACCGTGCAGCTTCGTCGTCCGCGGGGACACCGTAGACCGGCAGCAGCACTGCGCCATTGAGGACCAGGAAATTGGCATAACTGGCTGGCAGTCGCTGGCCGTCATGATCACAATGCACCCCTGGCCAGGGCAGGCCGACCAGCCGATAGGCCTCGCCGCCGGGAGTGCGGAACTGCCGTAATTCCCTTGCCATCGTCTGCAATTCTCCATAGTGACTGTAGCCTGGTTCATCACAGGTCTGAAAGGCAATCGTGGTCGTGCTGCAGAAGCGCGCCAGCATGTCGACGTGACCATCGGTATCGTCGCCGGCCAGGCCGCCGTGTTCCAGCCACAGCAGGCGTTGCGCTCCCAGCAGGCTGCGCAGTCTGATTTCCAGTGCTTGCCTGGATAACCCGGGATTGCGGCCCGGCTGCAACAGGCAGGGCGCAGTGGTCAACAGGGTGCCGGCACCATCGCTGTCGATGCTGCCGCCTTCCAGGACCAGTGCCAGCGGCTCACAGGGCGTGTTTCCAAAAAAGCCCTGCCGGTGCAGTTGCCCGGTGACCGCGTTATCCAGTTGTGCGGGGTACTTGCCACCCCAGCCATTGAAGGTGAAATCCAGCAGCCGTGGCCGACCCTGATCCAGTACCGTGAGTGGACCGAAGTCACGCGACCAGGTGTCGTTCGATGCCATTACCGTGGCAAGAAGATTGGCAGCCGGTGCCCCGGATGCGAGCAGTGCCTTCCTGACCCGGTCACGCTGTCTCCGGTCGGCGCACAGGAGCAGGACGGTCTCATGCTGTGCAATGGCGAGGGCAATTGCATGGAATACCGGTTCGACTTCGGGAAGCAGGGCGGCCCAGTCACCGTCAGCGCGTGGCCAGGTGAGCAGGATGCCACTCTGCGCTTCCCACTCCGCCGGCATGCGTCGTTCTAAAGAGGCCATAGGCGCCGCATTGTATAGAAACACACGGCAGGGCGCCCCTGTGGCGGGCAGGAATGACTGCTGCGGGGCGCCGAACTTCGGCGCGGTGACCGGGGTGTGCTTGCGCTGGCAGGGCGGCTATTTTTTATGCGCAATGACCGAGTGAATGACCTGGCGGTCTTCGAAATACACGATGGTATCGCCGTACACCCACCGGGTAATGGGTGGTTCACCCACGGGGCCTATGCGCTGTTGCGGTTCGCCGTACTGTTGCAGGACCTGGTCCATGGTCATGCCGCCGGCGGGGCGGGCTACCGAGGCATCGGCCGCTACGGCGTCCACGAGCAGGGTATCACCCAGAACGTTGCCGGCGGCGAGCGTCGAGCCCAGCAGAAGCAGGAGGGGAAAGCGGATGCGTTGCATGGTGCTGTTCCTTGTATCGATTCGGACGGATTCAATAGTTGTTTTCGGCAGGCCGCGCTTGTGATTTAATGCGCCGCTATGTTTCGACCGCTGGCACTGTACATCGGTTTGCGCTACACCGGCGCAAAACGGCGTAACCACTTCATTTCCTTCATTTCCCTGATCTCCATTGCCGGTATCGGCCTGGGGGTTGCGGCGCTGATCACGGTGCTATCTGTCATGAACGGCTTCGAACAGGAGCTGCGCACACGTATTCTGGGTATGGCGTCACACGCCAGCATCAGCACTTACCAGCAACCGCTGGCCGACTGGCAGGCAGCCGCCGACCTGGCCAGGGAAGAACCCGGGGTGATCGGTGTAGCGCCCTATGTCCAGGGTGAAATCATGCTGACCAAAGGCAGAAAAGTCAGCGGTGCACTGGTACGGGGCATTCTGCCGGAAATGGAACCCGACGTATCCACCGTCGGCGAACACATGCGCAGCGGCAGGCTGGATGACCTGCAGCCGGGCGAATACCGGATCATCCTTGGCGCTGAGCTGGCCTACAGTCTGGGTGCACGGCCGGGGGACCAGGTCACCATGGTGACACCACAGGCCAATTTCAGCCCGGCGGGGGTACTGCCGCGCCTGCGCCGTTTCCGTGTATCCGGTATTTTCGACGTCGGTATGTACGAATACGACCGCGGTGTGGCACTGGTGCACATGGCCGATGCGGCACGCCTGTTCCAGCTGGGTGATGCAGTAACCGGCGTACGCTTGCGCCTGGATGACCTGTTCAGGGCACCGCAGGTGGCACACGAGCTGGCGGGACGTCTGGGCAGTGGCCTGAAAGTGGAAGACTGGACCCGGCAGCACGCCAATTTCTTCCGCGCCGTACAGACCGAGAAACGGGTCATGTTCGTGATTCTCACCCTGATCGTGGCTGTGGCAGCGTTCAATATCGTATCGACCCTGGTGATGGTGGTGACTGACAAGCGCGCTGACATCGCCATCCTGCGTACCCTGGGTGCGACACCCGGCACCATCCTGCGTATCTTTATCGTGCAGGGAGCGCTGATCGGTCTGCTGGGAACGGCGCTGGGCGTGTTCGGCGGTGTTGCGCTGGCGCTGAATGTCGAGACCATCGTGCCGGCGATCGAACATGCCTTTCATGTCCAGTTCATGCCTGCAGACGTGTACTACATCAGCGACCTGCCTTCCAGACTGAACTGGCACGATGTATGGCAAATCGGACTGGTCGCTTTCCTGCTGAGCCTGCTGGCGACGCTGTACCCGGCCTGGCGTGCCTCGCGCACACAACCCGCCGAGGCGCTGCGTTATGAATGATTCCCGGGCAGTGCTGGCCTGCACGGGACTGGAGCGAACCTTTATACAGGGGCAGCTCAATGTAAGCGTGCTCAGGGGCGTCAGCCTGTCCGTGGCACCCGGCCAGCAGGTCGCCATCGTGGGCAGTTCCGGCAGCGGCAAGAGTACCCTGTTGCACCTGCTGGGCGGGCTGGACCGGCCGACAGCCGGCGAAGTACAACTGGCAGGGCAGCACTTCAGTGCCCTCAGCGAGGCAAAACGCAGTCTTCTGCGCAACCGGCACCTGGGATTCGTGTACCAGTTCCACCACCTGCTGCCCGAGTTTACCGCCCTGGAGAACGTGGCCATGCCGCTGGTAATACGCGGCGATGACATTGATACGGCACAGCAAACCGCCAGGGAAATGTTGCAACGGGTCGGGCTGGAACAACGCCTGATCCACAAACCATCAGAGCTGTCCGGCGGTGAACGCCAGCGCGCGGCCGTGGCCCGCGCCCTGGTCACACGACCGGACTGTGTGCTGGCGGATGAGCCGACCGGCAACCTGGACCGGCGCAATGCCGGGCAGGTCTGTCAGCTGATGCTGGAGCTGAACCGGGATCTCAATACCAGCTTTATAATTGTCACCCACGACCCGGACATGGCCGCGCGCATGGACTGTGTCTGGCACCTGGAAGACGGTCGCCTGGACACCACCGGCGAATGAGCTCCTGTGTCAGTCACCGGCGACCGGTGTTACCAGCCCGGCCGCCTGCTGCGCACGCGCACGCGCCGCTTCGGTATCCTCATCCCAGGCCAGGGCGACCCCCATGCGCCGGCGCACGAACGCCTCGGGCTTGCCGAACAGGCGTACTTCGGTCTGTGCAATGGCCAGGGCCCGGTCGAGGCCCTCGAATGCGATGCCGGCTTTGTCCATGCCGCCATAGATCACGGCACTGGCTCCGGGATTGCGCAAGCGGGCATCGACCGGCAACCCCAGCAGGGCACGCGCATGCAATTCAAACTCGCTTTGCCACTGGGTCACCATGGTGACCATACCGGTGTCATGCGGACGCGGGCTGACCTCGCTGAACCAGACCCGGTCACCCGCAACGAACAGCTCCACACCGAACAGGCCGCAGCCGCCAAGGTTATCGGTAACGGTACGCGCCATGTCCTGCGCCTTGCGCAGGGCCGCCGCACTCATCGCCTGCGGTTGCCAGCTCTCCACGTAGTCACCGTTTTTCTGGATATGACCAACGGGTGCGCAGAATGACGTTTCGATCTCACCCGAGCTGCCGATAGCCCGCACGGTCAGCAGGGTGATCTCATAATCAAAGTCGATCTTTGCCTCGACGATCACCCGTCCGCTGTCCACCCGTCCGCCACTGCGGGCATAGCCCCAGGCCCGGGCGACCTCGTCGGCGTGATTGATCAGCGACTGGCCCTTGCCGGAAGAGGACATCACGGGTTTGATAATGCAGGGGTAACCGATACCACCATCTATGGCCGCCTGCAATTCCTCCAGGCTTTCTGCAAACGCATAGTTCGAGGTCGCCAGCCCCAGTTGTTCAGCGGCCAGGCGCCGGATCCCTTCGCGGTTCATGGTCAGCTGTGTGGCGCGCGCAACCGGCACCACTGTCGCCAGACCGTCACGTTCGATTTCGGCCAGCGTGTCGGTGGCAATGGCCTCGATTTCGGGGACGATGAGTTGCGGCCGCTCGAATTCCACCAGCGCCCTGAGTGCCGTGCCGTCGGTCATATCGACCACGTGCGCACGGTGCGCGACCTGGTGGCCGGGAGCGTTGGCGTAGCGATCCACGGCAATGACCTCGACACCGAAGCGTTGCAGGGCGATGATCACTTCCTTGCCGAGCTCACCGCTGCCCAGCAACATCACCCGGGTGGCGCTATCAGTAAGAGGGGTGCCTGTTTTCATTCCGTATACTCTTCTTCAGTCAAGGGAAACTCCGGGCTCATCCGTCCTGCCGGCAAAGGCCGGTATCCATGTCCTGCAAACCGCCGCATGCACTCAGAAAAACCACCAGCCCTTGTCCAGTGAATCTTCGCACTGTTTGAGCTGCGCGCGATAGCTTTTAGCGCGTGCTTCCACCTTGTGCGCGACTTTCATCAGCCAGGCCTTCTTTTGGTAGGTTTTGCGTTTAAAACCACCGTGGCCCTCGTGGTAGGCGAGGTACTGGTTGTAGGCATCCCATTTGGAGATGCCCAGCTTGCGGTGCGAAAGATTGCCGTACCAGCCGATAAAATCCACCACGTCATCGAAGTCATCGCGATCCGCCCAGCGCCTGCCGGTGGATTTAAGGTACCAGTCCCAGGTGGAATCCTTGATCTGCCCGTACCCGTAGGCGGAGGACATGCGGGTCCAGGGAATGACCCATAACAGTTTCCTGCGCGGTGGCTTGGCGTCGTGCACAAAGCGGGATTCCTGGTAGATGATCGCAAGTTGCACGTGAATGGGCACTCCCCACTTTTCATAGCTGTCCAGCGCTGCGGGATACCAGTCATCCTTCTCGGTGAAAATCTCGCAACTGTCGCGGATATTTTCCGGTGGTGTGGTTGAACAGGCATACAGTGCAATGCCTGCCAGCAGGGACAGCGTTACCAGGACGACGGATTTTTTACGCAACAAGGGCATATCTGGAGGCCAAGCATACCAGATTGCACCTCTTCAGCCAGAAATAAGCCTGGCGGTATTTGCTACAGCAGCGGCTGTCTCAGGCGGCCTGACATCGCATCCATCGTCACAGGAACGCCGGCCCCGGCGCAAAGGTCCAACCTTGCTTTCGCGGTCAGGGGACCGAGACTGCCGGACCGGGAAGTCGGTGAGAAATGCGGGCTAGAAGTGCAGGTAGAGTCCGGCATACGGCCCGTCGAACTCGACGTCGGCGAAGGAATCGTCGAAGTCATCCAGGTCGAGTTTGATTTTGCGGTAACCGATATCCGCACCCACGAACCAGGGCGAGGTATAGGTGACGCGCAGGCTGTAATCGTAGAACGAGCTGCCCTTGTACTTGATATAGGATCCGTCCGCACTGATACCCAGGCCGGTCAATGGAAGATCGACCCCGACACCGGCATAAGCCATCGGCACCCAGCCGGACACGTTGGCGGTCTGCGTCCCCGAAACGGCGCCGGTGATACGCGCCTTGCTGTCGATATACTTGGCATTGAGACCGAGGTCGATACTGGCGACGGTATCCAGCGGGCTGTAATACAGAGTGATATCGGTCTGGTCGAGCTGCACCTTGCTGCTGACATTTTCATTGAACAGGAAGGTAGTACCACCGTAGACGACCGTTTTGCTCAGGGTGCCGTTGGCATTCTCGTCCAGGTCGGTGCGGCTGATGCGGATATTCGGCAGAAAGGGTACCGGGTGTTCCAGCCCGATATAGTAATAACCCAGGTTGCCGTTGTCGTAGCCCAGGTCCCGGTTGACGTCGATATCGTTGGCGGAGTCCCTGGTCTGGTAGCGTGCCGTGCCGCTGATGTCGTAACGCCAGTAATTCGCACCGACTGTCACACCCAGCAGGTCAGCACCCGCGGCTGCCGGCAGCAGGCAGGTCGTCAGAACAAGAATGTGTACGTGTCGCATGCGACGTCCTCCAGGCAGGCAGATTTGCGCTACACTAGCATAACGGCGACCGGATGAACGGACTTGAGTCACAGTAGTCGCCCTGGACAAACCGACCGGGTATTTCAAGGATGAAATGCTGTATTCGGCGCTGGCTTTCCTGAGCGGCGTCTGCCTCTACCAGTACCTGCCGGGCATGGCACCCGCTGCCAGCCTGTGGCTGTTCCCCGTGTTGCTGCTGGTCCTGCTGCCTGTTCCCCTGTTGCGCGCCGCCGGCATGTGCTGTGCCGGACTGCTGTGGATTGCCTGGCAGGGCAGCCAGCTCGCCGGCGCTCAACTACCGCAGCAACTGGAAAGCCGGGATGTCCTGGTACGCGGGACCGTGCAGGGACTCCCCGAAGCGTTGCGCCAACAGCGCCTGCGTTTCCGCTTCCTCGTGGAGCAGGTTGAAACACAAGGGGACTGGCAAGCGCTATCCCTGCCGGTGCGCGTCACCTGGTACCGCAACGTGCAGCCTGTGCAACCCGGGGAGCGCTGGCAGTTCCGGCTGCGCCTCAGACGACCGCGTGGTTTCGCCAACCCGGGCGGCTTCGATTACCGGCGCTGGCTGCTGGCACAGGGCATCCAGGCAACTGCGTACGTCCGCCGGGCCGGTACGGCCCGACGCCTCTCGCGGCGCAGTGGCCAGCTGCTGGAGCACCTGCGGCAACGCGTGTCGGCGCACCTGCAACGACTACCGGTGCCGGAACCCGGGCGCGCGCTGCTGCGCGCCCTGGCCGTGGGTGACCGCAGTGGCATGACGACCAGGCAGTGGCGGGTATTGCGCAACACCGGCACCAGTCACCTGCTGGCCATATCCGGTCTGCACGTAGGGATGGTTGCCGGGTTGATGTTTTTCGTAAGCCGCAAAGTCTGGAGCCGGCTGGGTAACCTGCAGCGCTGGCCCGCGCCGAGCGTAGCCGCCGCCGGCGCCGTGAGCGCGGCGCTGCTGTACGCCCTGCTGGCTGGTTTCCAGGTGCCTGCGCAGCGGGCACTGATCATGATCAGCCTGTGGATGCTGGCCCGCATGTGGGGCGGCACAGGCGATCCCTGGCGGGTCTGGGCAGTCGCGCTGCTACTGGTCCTGGGCCTGGACCCGTTCGCGGTCACAGCAGCCGGGTTCTGGCTGTCGTTTAGCGCGGTGGCAGTGCTTATCCAGCTGACGCACGGCTACCGGGGGCGGAGCGGTCCCGTACGCCGCTGGTCCGGCATCCAGTTCGGCCTGCTGTTCGGGCTGGCGCCCCTGCAATGGTTGCTGTTTCAGCAATTGTCGGTCAGCGCCCCTGTCGCCAACCTGGTCGCCATTCCCTGGATCAGCCTGACCGTGGTACCGCTGCTGCTGACGGGCCTGCTGCTGTTACCCGTCAACACGCTGCTCGGCGACTGGTTGCTGCAACTGTCCGCGCACAGCCTGTCGTTGCTGTGGTGGCTGCTGGAGCGGCTTGCCGCGCTGCCGGCCGGTCTCTGGCAGCCGCCGGGCATGAGCCATGGGTGGATGCTGCTGTCTGCACTCGGCGTGCTGCTGTTGTTGCTCCCTCGCGCCCTGCGCCTGGCACCCCTGGGGGGCCTGCTGCTGTTGCCGCTGTGCTGGTTACAGCCTGTGCGCCCGCAGCCGGGCGACCTGTGGTTTACACTGCTGGACGTAGGGCAGGGGCTCGCTGCCGTGGTAGAAACGCGTAACCGGGTGCTGGTATACGACAGTGGCCCGGCATTCCGCAGCGGCTTCAACACCGGCGCTGCGGTCGTTGCGCCGTTCCTGGTGTCACGGGGTTACCGGCATATTGACCGCCTGGTGATCAGTCACGCGGACCAGGACCACAGCGGTGGCGCACGTGCACTGTCTGAGCGCATGGAAATACGCAGCATCCACGCTGGCGAACCGGGCGCCATCGACTGGGCCCGCTCA
>Ga0256841_1000492_pt1 | contig 40883 bp, 35 predicted proteins | sample 356308metaG_FD_185971 | JGI IMG/M metagenome (GOLD analysis project Ga0256841, IMG submission 185971) | Hydrothermal vent microbial communities from Mid Atlantic Ridge, Atlantic Ocean - 356-308 | ecosystem: Environmental > Aquatic > Marine > Hydrothermal vents | place: Atlantic Ocean: Mid...
CACGATCGGAGAACAGGCCGGAGCCCGAGAGGGTTGCGGGCTTGAAGGGGATGTTTTCCAGCGCGCGGGTGAGCTCGATGACCGAAAATGCATCGGTCTCGAAGATATCCATGGTGGCCATGTGTGGATGGCTCCTTTTCTGCAAGGGTTATTTTTAGTGATTATGATCGTTGCGGGTTGCGGTCATGTGTTCGGCCTGTTGGCGCGGTACATTTGACCGCTGGCCCCGATGAAGTCCGCTTGCCGGGTCCCAATCATAACAACGAGCTTTGACGCCCGGGCCACCAATACGGGGTGTCCCGGCGGCGGTCCTATATGATCATCATCATCTATCTATGCCCTCACAGTTCGGAGCGGCAGATAACTGCCGCTTGTTTCATAAATTCATGCGGGTGCCGTTTTGCGGTAAACGTCTCCCCGCAAAAGCACGGCCCAAATGATACGTGCCGTTTTGTTGGCCATGGCAACGGTGACCACGCGCGCGGGTTTTTTCTCAAGCAATTTACGCACCCACAGGCCCGTGACAGTTGGACCGCCTGACCCACCACGTCAATATTCTGGAAATGAATGGCGAAAGTTACCGCCTGACCCAAAGCCGCGCAAAACGCCGCATGCAGTAATTGGCCTGACGGCCAATGCGCCTTGGCACGTGCTTGCTATTTGAGGGGGCCGCACGCACCAAGGCGCGATATTCTCCAGCCACAGCAATTAGATGAAAATGGGCCTCAAAGGAGATCCCCTGAAGTGGCCTACTTTTACGCCGCCCTTTGGCAGGTTTTTACTCCGCCGTTGACACCCCTTTGAAACATAAAGAAAATCGCCCCCGCGTCGGGGCATATACGCGTTTCAGTGAAGGCAAGTGGCGGAGACGAAGGGATTCGAACCCTCGAGACGGTTTCCCGCCTACTCCCTTAGCAGGGGAGCGCCTTCGACCACTCGGCCACGTCTCCGCTGACGCGTTTACCAGCAAAATTGTCGGGAAAACAAGTGGAAACTTGTTTCGTTTCGATTTGCACGCCCCACTCGTCAAATCGCCTAGGGCCTGACGAGAAAGGAGCCGATCTTCGGCTGTCCATATATCAAAATCATCGCCGGGCAAGCGTCGGAAAATGCACTGCTTTTCAACTGCCGACAACCGTGGGGAACCTTGAACGTTTCAGCGCAGGCATTGCACCGGTGTTTCAGAACGGTAATCTGCAAGCTGCCGCTCGGAAAAAGCGCGCATATCCTGATTGCCCGCCAGATACGCCTTGTACCATTTGGCCGTTTGTTCAATCGCCTGTGTTGCGCTCCAGCATGGTTTCCAATGCAGTTTTTCCCGCGCAAGGCTTGAATCGACGCGTAGGGTTTTTGCCTCACCGCTATTTGTGACTTCGGCAAGCACAACGCGCGTTTCCGGTGCTTTCATGACACTGAGAAACGTCTCCGCAACCGCTGCCACATTCGGCATATCCGGCTGATCCGGGCCAAAGTTCACCGCAGGCGGAGTTTGCTCCGGATTTTCAAGCAGGGCAGAGGCCAACACCAGATACCCCCCCAAAGGTTCCAGAACATGCTGCCACGGGCGCGTGGCGTTGGGTTGCCTTATTTCCTGGTCTCGCCCTTCAGAAATGGCCCGGACAAAATCAGGGATCAGACGATCCCGGGCCCAATCCCCGCCACCAATGACATTCCCGGCCCGGGCCGTCGCAACAGCCGGCGCGTTCGCGGAACCTGCCGCCTGATGAAATTCCCGAGTCTGGTATGTCATGACCGCAATTTCTGCTGCTGCCTTGCTGGCACCATAGGGCTCATGCCCCCCCAACGGGTCGCATTCACGATAGGCCCAGGGGGAACCGGTGTTTTCATAGACCTTGTCACTGGTTACAACCACGACTGCCTCGACAGAAGGTACCTTTCGTGCGGCTTCCAGCACCGCCACCGTTCCCATTACATTTGTGGCAAAAGTATCAAAGGGCTGTTCAAACCCCTGCCGGACAATCGCCTGTGCCGCAAGATGAAACACAACAGTTGGTGCCGCGGCGTGCATTGATGCCTCAAGGGCTTGCTGATCAGAAATTTCTCCCCGCAGGTCAGCAATGCGGTTGCCGATACGCATCAGTTCATACCCGCTTGGCCTGGTCGGAATTTCATCACTGAATCCGCTTACCTTTGCCCCAAGGGTCTCAAGCCACAAACACAGCCAGGCCCCTTTGAAACCAGTGTGCCCTGTTACGAAAACCGAACGGTTTCTGAAAACATCTTCAACGGTCTTGTTCTGCATTAGACCATGCCCAGTTCTGTTGCCATTTCTTCCAGCCCATCCCTCAGTTGTACCTTTGGGGACCACCCCAAAGCCTTTTTCAGCTTGTCCGATCTTGAATATTTGACCGATGTTTCACCCGGGGCCGCCTTGCTGATAGTGGGCTTGAGGTCGGCCTTGCCAAAAGCCGCGAGGGCGATTGTCGTTATTTCGAGTATTGTCATTGCCGGTGTTCCGGATACATTGAACGCTTCGCCCCGAACGCCGTCTTTGCCGGCATTGGCCGCAAGAATTCGCAGCGCCGAGACACAATCGCGAACGTGAAGAAGGCTGCGCACGGCCTTTCCACCTCCACGCAGATGCGGGGCTTCCCCTTTCTGAATTGCATCAATGATACTGGGAACCAGTCGGGCAGAGTTTTCATCACCAGCCCCATATGTATTTCCCAGGCGGGCAACTGTTACCGGCATGTCACTGATCTGGGCATAACTGCGGGCAACCATATCCGCCATGGCTTTGGACACTTCATAGGGGCCAAATGCATTTACCGGATCGTCCTCAACAGAAGCCTGCCCTTTTGCTTCCCCGTAGATACTATCGGTAGAGGCCACAACGCAACGAGGCGCGGTTGGCATCGCCTTCAGCGTTTCCAGCAAATGCCAGGTTTGCTGGGCATTTGCCTGAAATACCCGTTCGGGTTCCTGCATGGCTTCAACGATCTGGCTCATGCCGGCCAGATGGAACAGTTCCTCCGGGTTCTCATGCCGGACAACCTCCGCAATGTCGCTGTTTGCGACCACCCTCACATTGTCATGGTTCAGCAGCCCCAAGCGGGTAAAATGCCGCGAAGGCTTGCCGCGCATCTGCGCAACAACCGCGTGCCCGTCCCGGGCCAGTTCCCGTGTAAGCCAGGCGCCGATAAACCCCGACGCGCCTGTTACGAGGCATTGCATCAATGCCCTCCTTTTATCCAGGGGGCCTGCCCGGAGGAATATATCTCGTTCAGGTGCCTGTAATCCTTGAATGTGTCCATGCAGTGCCAGAACCCGTCATGCTTGAAGACTTTCAGTTCTCCGTCTTTGGACAAGCCTTCCAGAGGCTCCTTTTCCAGCACACAGTCAGGATCATCCGGAATATAATCAAGAAAACGGCTTTCCATTACAAAGAACCCGCCATTTATTCTCGAAACCACTTTCGGTTTTTCCACAAAGGACAGCACCGTATCCCCATCCAGTTTCAGTTCCCCGAACTGCGAGGTTGCCTGCACACCGGTCAGTGTTCCGATTTTCCCATGCGCCAGATGAAAGGCCAGCAGGGCATTCAAATCCAGGTCCGACAACCCGTCCCCATAAGTCAGCATGAAACGCGGGGCGTTGATATATTGGGCAATACGCCTGATACGGGCGCCGGTCTGTGACTTTGCCCCGGTTTCGGCAAAGGTTATATCCCAGTCCAGTCCTTCATCACCGTTCAGAAACTCACGCGTTCCGCGGGCCAGATCCATTCTCATATCGCGTTCACGTATGTCGCGTTGCAGAAAATACTCCTTGATCATCTGACCACGGTAGCCAAGGCAAAGAATAAAGCGCTTGAAACCCTGGCTGGCATAAAGGCGCATGATATGAACCAGCATTGGTTCATTGCCAATTTCCATCAGAGGCTTTGGCCGGTTTTGTGTTGCCTGGCCAAAGCGCGTGCCTTCCCCGCCACAGAGGATGACAACGGGGATATCCGGGTGATCATTCGTATCCAAAACAGTCTCCTTTAAATGCAGACAAGGAACATGCCGCAACCGCAGGCCTAATATGCGCCTGACATGAAAGCCCCGCTCAGTATAGTCATGACCAGAATGCGGAAATCCAGCCAGATCGACCAGTGTTCAATGTACAGATTATCAAACAGAACTCTGTTTTTCATCATTTCAAGCGCCTGTTCGTAGGTATCCGGTGTTCCCCGCAAACCCTTTATCTGCGAAAGCCCGGTAATCCCCGGGCGCACGCGTGTGCGGTGGTGCCAGTTGGCAATCGCCTCTTCAAAAAGGGCGCCTTTGAAATGGAATTTCGGCGGCAGAGGGCGCGGTCCGACAATGGACATGTCACCATGAATCACATTGAGAAGCTGAGGCAATTCATCCAGCGACGTTTTTCTCAGGAATGCGCCAATCCTGGTGATCCTCGGGTCATTTTTCGTTGTCAGCTTGTTACCCTCAATGTCGGCATCCCCCTGATACATGGTCCTGAACTTGAGCATCAGAAAGGGCACCTGATTTCTTCCCAGTCTGGGCTGGCCAAAGAAAACCGGCCCTTTGCTTTCAAGTTTGACAGCCAGCCCGATCAGCAGCATGGGAAGCAGAAGAACAGCCAGGGCCGCAAGGCTGATGCTCAGATCCAGCCCCCGCTTGATGCCTTCGCGCGCCCGGCTGCGCATTGGCATGCGCAGTGCAACAATATCTCCGATGGTTGTTTCCCGCCCACTTGGCACATACCACATCGGCACATCAAACATGGAAAAAGACCGGACCAGATTCAGAATTCTGTCGCCGTTCCTTTCTTCCATGAATACCAGAATATGGTCAATTCGGTCTTCGCGTATTGCCTTTGAAACATGCTGCACGAGGGACTCGTAGCCTTGTCCCTTTGCGCTGAAAAACTGGACTGCGGACTGTAAACCAATGGGAAGAGCCGGGGTATCGCCCCCCTTGATCCGGGCCGGTTCCCTGTCATGGATCACCCCTACCCTGGCGCCTTGCGTATGCAGGGTTTTCGTGAAAAGGAAAACAAGAATGCCGTTGAAGACAAGCGCAAGAAAAACAAACAGCAGAAACGTCGCCCCAACCTGCGCAGCGTAGGCAGGTTTGAAAACAACCAAAAGCAACGCCACCAGAAACGCGGCCATCAAACCGGATTCGACAACACCCACAACACGCCGGGGTGTGTCCCCCAACCTTACCGGATCAAACTCCTGCAACATGAACTGCGCCAGCAGGACAGAGATTGCAAACATGGTTGTAACAAAACCCCTGGCAGGCCCCGCAAACCCGTTTTCCCCATCGGTGAATCCAAGTATCCGATATGTCGCCATGCCCGCCAGATAGGTCGCAAGGACGATCACCACCACAAAGAGAAAAACGGACAACCCCTTTGAAAAGCGCGACGGCGCAGGCGTTCTTGATGAGTCCGGCCGCATGGCCTGCAATTGCTGGTGGCTGAATTCCGCATCGAATTCCCCGGACGGAAACTCCGAGAGCGGCGGCTTGTTGAAATAGGCCCCGGTTTTGCGGAGATAGCGTAGAACGCTCTTCAAATGTACGGTTCTCTGGCGGCTGAACACCTTGTCAGAGCTTGTACGCTGATGATCATGGACGAAAACCAGATCGGGAAAAATTGTCGTGCTCAGCCCGGCTTTGCGCAAACGATAACATAGATCGACATCTTCGTAATACATGAAAAAGCCCTCATCAAAACCCCCGGCCTCTTCGAAAGTCTGGCGTCTTATCAGCATGAAGGACCCATAGACCCAATCGACCTGCTGCGGGCAGTCAAGAACCAGATCCTCCAGTTTCCCCTGGGTATAGAGCCTCGGTTTCCAGGCCCAGTTATCCGCGCCAATGCCCCTCAGAAACACAAAGGCCAGCGAGGTGAAATCGCGGTAGTTGCCCTGTACACTCAGATCACGGTTCAAAAGCAGGGCAGATACAATGCCCCGGCTCTTGTCCGCCTCCAGATATGTGACGGCATCCGCAACCCTGCCGGCATGCCAAACGGTATCGGGATTGAGAATCAACAGTATCCGGCCTTTTGCCTGCCTGGCGGCCTTGTTGGTGTTCGCGCCAAAGCCCAGGCGCGTTTCATTGGAAATCAGCGTGACATTTGCCGACGGGCCACCGATCTGTTCCAGAAAATCCGGTTCGGCCAGATTGTCTATGACAATCGTCTCATAACGCAGACCGCGCATCGCCTCGGGCAGGCTCTTCAGGCATTCTTTCACAAGCCGGCCGTGCCCGTGGCTGACGATAAGCACCGAAACTGCAATATCGGTCATGGTTTGCCCCGTAGAATCATCTGATTATTCAATCCACGGACGCTTATGTCTGGCGCCAACACCACGACGAAACCCGAAGATGGCCATGATCATTTTCCATCGGCTTCCATATTCATCTTGAGAACACCGTAATAACTCCACGTCCGCAGAAAGGCCGGCACGGCAAAGGTGCGGTCGAATGTTTTCAGAATGCCCCGCCCCAGCATGTTGTTCATGAAAGGCAGGTATCCCCCCATTCTGGCAAAAACGACCCGCGGAAACGCGGGGGAAACCTTTCCGGGAAAATGCTGCTGCAACTTGTCAATTCTGGCCCGATTGAGCGGATACTCATCCTCGCTGGAGGCTTTCTCGATACCGAAGCGGCCCGGAAGGGTTGATCGTGCAAGCATCAACAGCGGGTTCAGTCCGAATGTTTCGATGAATGCCGACCGGCCCGAGGGCTTCAAAACCCGAAAGACTTCCTTTGCGATTTTTTCCAGATCAAGGTGGTGCAAGACAAAACTGCCGCAAACCGCGTCAAAACTGTCATCCTCAAAGGCAAGGTTTTCGCAGTCCATAACGTGAAAATTCGTGCGCTCCGCCACATCGGACAATTCGGCGCGTTTGCGGCAGCGCTCAACAGATTTGGAGGATATGTCGATCGCGTCCACATTTGCCCCCCGATGCGCAAGAGCCGCCGCCAGAAATCCCTTGCCACAGCCCAAATCCAGCACTCGCATACCCGGCCTCAGGCCGATATTGTCAAACACGACCTGCAGATAATCAGCAAAATCCATGTATTTTAGCCAGGGCATTGTCCGGTCAAACATATCCCCGGGAAAGACGCGCAGGTCCTCATCCCTGTCTTGGGCGCTCTCAACAACCTCATCCCAGAATTCGGCTTCCCGCCCCTGTGTCGTATGTTTAGCAGCTGTCATATCCATTCCTAAAAACTATAAATATATCTTTGAAATCAACGGCTTTCCGAAACCATCTTGTCGACTGTGCCTTCCGCATAACCGACCCTCAGCATTTCCTTTGAATTTGCACCGAGGAACCAGAGCCTGACTTTCCCGCCTTCAATCAGCGCCGCGGGTGCAAGCACCTGATGCTCGTCTGGCGCCCCGCGCTTTCCGGCCATCAGAATTGGCGTTTTTCCAAAGTTCCATGGCCCTTGAATCGAAGGGGCGGTTGCGACACCAATTGATCGCTTTTCACCTTGCAGGCCTGTGTAAAACAACAAATATTCATTGGCTGATTTTTTCACCAGATAAGGTTCGGCCAGCCCTTCCCGGCGCCAATCGGCAAACTGTCCGGGTCTGGCAATCGGGCGGTCATTCTTTTTCCAGTGAATGCCATCCGGAGAGGTGGCCGACAAAAGGAAAACACCGCCACCGGCAATCTTGGATGTATCCGTATACGCATGCCCAACATAGATCATGTAATATGTACCGTTTTCGTATAAAACGGTCGGGCTGTATATGGCGTCATTGTCGTACCAGCCTTTTGTTGGCTGCAAAATTGGCTCGGACGATACGCGGGTGAATGTATTCCCGTCATCCGAACGCGCCAGCCACAAAGCCGCCGGGAAACCCTTGAAGGGTTTGCCAACATCCCTGTAACCGGAAAAGAACAAGAGCCACTTGCCATTGGCCCGAACAACGGCGGCGGATTCCACGTTTTCATCCCATTCTCCGTCACGCCCGGCAATCACCAGCCCACCGATGCCGTTTTTCGCGCCTTCGGTTCGCCAATTGACCCCATCCGAGGATACGGCCTTGGCAATCACCGTACGATTCTTTCTGGTGTCCAGATCCGTATAGAACATCACATACCCGGCGGGGGTTTTCAGGATGCTTGGATCCGACGCGATAACTGTTCCGCTATAGAATATGTTCTGTTTCTGCACGCCCGGGGTCGAGCCGACCTCAGCCGCGACAGAAGCCCTTGCAGTCTCGGGCTGGGCCGGAGCCGGTGCCTCCGCGCTGGGCGCATTTTCCTGGGCACATCCATCCAGCGCCGCCAGAAACCCGAAAAGAAACACGGCAAATGACACCAGAAAAGGAGACCTGACCATCATAGTGGAACACCCCGACAGAAACTTGAAAAAATGAAAACATCAATAAACTTTTTTTAATATAGCCGAGTATCGGTTTTTGGCAAACGGAATGTTCCCTGGCGTAACGGGATGCTCAATTATTTGAAAATGGGAAACTAACTGTTCTTAAACAGGAAAATATATATGCGGCAGAGAATAAAAATTGAACTAAAATCAAAATGACATTAGGATGAGGTCATAGAAATCATTCGAGGCCTTTTCTTGGTATTGGTGTAAGTTTCGCTGCTGGTGTAATTTGGTTCCCATAAATTATATGTGAACCTTCATTCTAGTTCCATTGTTATACCCTTCTTTTTTGAAGGCGCGAAAATATGCCACTTGGGTAAATGTATTTAGGGCTTCTCCCTTTTTGGAGAACGTTAATGAAGAAGATTTGTATTACAGGTGGGGCCGGATTCATTGCATCACATGTTACAGAGCACATGTGCCTGCAGTATCCGCTGGCCGAGATAACTGTCATCGACAAGATGAACTATGCCGCCCGGCGCGAATTTCTCGCTCCGGTTCTGAAAACCGGGCAGGTTCGGCTGGTAGAAGCCTCCATAACTGACAAGAGGATTGTTTCGGACTTGCTGCGGCAAACCGACCTTGTGATCCATGCGGCCGCAGAATCGCACGTTGACAACTCATACAAAGATCTGCGCCCATTTCTGTCCAGTAACATCGTCGGAACGGTCAGCCTGCTGCAGGCGGCAATCGAAAACGATGTGGGATTATTTTTCCACATCAGTACAGATGAGGTTTACGGTGAATCGCCGGATCGGGATTTTACCGAAGATGACAAATTGAACCCCACCAACCCCTATGCAGCTTCCAAGGCCAGCGCGGAAATGTTTGTGCATTGCATGGCAAAATCTTTTGGTTTGAAAACCAGGGTAACTCGGGCCAACAACATCTATGGCACACGCCAATACCCGGAAAAACTGATCCCGAAACTCATCTGCGATATTTGCCGAGGCAAGAAATTTCAGGTGCATGGGGCCGGCTCCGCCATTCGCTCATTCCTGCATGTTTCCGATTTTTGCGAAGCCGTCACCACGATAATTGATAAAGGCAGGGATGGTGAAATTTATAACGTCCCTGCCCAATATGAGTATTCGGTCATGGATGTTGTCAGGCTGGTGGCCGCCGAAATGGGAGTCCTGCCGGAAGCCTTTGTCGAATTTGGCCCCGACCGTCCGTTCAACGATAGCCGGTATGGCGTAAAAGGTGGCAAGCTCCTGAGCCTTGGCTGGAAGCCGATGCGCAATCTGAAAGCAGACCTGCCGGAAATGGTCGAGTGGTACCGCAATAATCTTGGCCTGTTCTACCGGAAGCCTGCAACCGGTTCCATTGGTCTGCCCGCGCGCCGTGCCGCCCCGTTCTCAAAGCTCCCGATGACGCTTGCCGCTGCGAACGACGAAACTATTCCCGTTTAGGGGTACATTGCGTTTCTGTTTGGTAAGGAGTGCGTTTGGACATGCGTTCAGCCAAAGACTGTGCCAACCCGACGGGTGCCAGAGAAAGTGATAGCTCTCGCTCCAGCTTATCGCTTCGCAGCCCGGCAAACCGGCCCAGACGCAGGCTGTCGGGTGGTTTCTGCGTCGATCCGGCTCGGTTCCTGAACGGCAGGCAGGTAACACCAACCTTCAGGCCCAGCGATTCTGTTATCTTCAGAATTTGCTGGTCAAAATCGCCATTCGGGTATGCAATGGAAACCGGAAGGCTGCCGGTTATCTTTTGCAGATACGCGTTGCAGGCCGAAATTTCCCTGCGGCGGCAGGCTCCATCACCCAAGGTAAGAATGCAGTGATTGTGGGTGTGGTTTCCAATTTCAATCAGCGGTTCTTTCGCCAAAGAGCAAAGCTCACCCGGCGTCAGCGGGCGGTCGATATCTGCCTTTGGTCGCAAGCTTTCTGCGCCAAACATGTCAATCAGCTGCTGCCGGATTTTCTGCGGTGGAAGGCTTTTCATCTCTTCACGCTGTCTGGCAATGTCCGGCATGTTCTTGCCGCGCTGCATTCCCTCGCGAAACAGAACATCCCACCAATAGGCTTCACCACTCTCCACATTGCCGGTCGCCACAAAGATTGTCGCGGGAACGTCGAGCCGGCGCAAAAGCGGCAAAAGCTGCAAATTATTTGCATATCCGTCATCAAATGTAAGCCATGCAGCCGGATAGCGAACCGCTTGCGCCGCAATTTCCCTTCCCGTTACAAAACTGACACCGCTCTCTTTCAACCGGACAATAACGCGTTCGATATCGCGCAGGGTGATCGGCTGATAGGGATCCGTCAGATTCTGCCCCAGAATGTCCAGATCCGGCAGAACGCCGTGAAACGCATAGACAAACAATTGCTGCCCACGTACCGGCGAAAAGCGCAGCAATTTGGCAAGTGCTATATCAATCGCTTTAATAAACTTTCGGCGCATCTTCGGTTCCGGATGAAAAATATGCTACTTTGGTGCCCTGCGATCTTTGCTATTGTCAATTCATTCCTTCGTTGCACCCAATTCCGTTCGGAGCAAGCCCATGTCTGACACCTCTCTGGTTTCCATCATCATTCCGACCTACAATTCTGCGCGCTGGCTGGCAGAAGCGGTTGATAGTGCTTTGGGGCAGACCTACCCGGATCTGGAAATCCTGGTTTTTGACAATGCCTCCACCGATAACACCCCGGAACTGATGCGAACATACGACGACCCGCGCCTGACCTATTTCCGGGAAACAGAGAATGTCGGCTTTGCAGGTAATGTCACGCGGGGCATCCGTGCGGCAAGCGGCGCATTCTTCATGGTTTTGGGGGCGGATGACATTCTGGAGCCGACCTTTGTTGAAACGGCTGTGATGCGGCTTCGCTCCGCACCGGACGCGCAGATGCTTCACGGCGGGGCGATCTGGATTGATGACGACGGAAAACCGATAGGCGCTTTCGATGGCGATTGGCCGGAAACCTGCTCGGGCGATGATGCATTTATCCGGGCCTTTACCTCGGGATTTTGTTATTCCTGCGTCTTCTCCCGTACTGCCCCTGTCAAATCGCTTGGCGCCATGGATGAATCCTGGGGGATGATTTCAGACAGTTGGCTGTTCCTGAAGCTTTGCCTGGCCGGGGACGTATTGTTTATCAAAGAGCCGCTTGTCCGCTATCGGGTACGGGAAAGCAGCCTGTCATTCGAACTCTATGCCGATGGCAAAATGTTCGACGATCAGATGTCCGGATTGAAAGAGGCCTTCGCATGGCCCGAGGCCAGCCACCTGAGGCCGCGCATTCACCAGGCACAGATTGCGGTGGCTCAGCAGGCCTTCAACACGCTTCACATGACACGGATCGGCGCCGGTCTGGGCGGTACCATTCGCAAAGCCATACAGATTGTCCGCGCTGAACCACGCATTCTTTTCGCACCCCTGGCATGGGTTCGTTTCGGGTTTTCCGTGCTTCCGGCGCCGCTGATCCGTTCCATCAGAAAACAGCGTAAAAACAGGCTTGAGGTCAGTTTCGCCACCGAGAATTCAAAGCATTGAGCCATTCAACGAAAACCCTGGTCAAACGCACCATACTGGTGACCGGCGGGCGCATTGCCTTGCTGGCCCTCTGGTTCGCGGCCATAACGATGGTTTACCGCCAGCTCGGGCTTCAGCCCAACGGGCTTGCCCAGGCCGGGGTGCTGGCCTTTTCGCTGGCCACGATAAAGATGTTCACGATTGCGCTTGGCGATCCTCTGGATATGGACGTGGTGCGAAGGGTCCCCCCGATTCTGAATGGCGACCCGCAAGAGGCCGTTGCCATCTGGCGCGCGGCCCAGCAGATCAGAATCGGGCTGGCCATATGCCTGATTTCCCTGGGGGCGATTTTTGCAAGACCCCTGGCCGAGCTGTTTCTGGACGGAAAGCAGTGGTCATTTGCCGTGTTCATGGCCGCGGTTGCCGCATCGTTTGAGCTTCTTTATCGCGGTTACTTGTCTGATTTGCAGTCGCGCGAACGGTTTGACCGTTTTCTCTGGCTGGAGGCCTGCCTTCAGGGGGTGCGCCTTTTGGCCATCAGTGGTTTGTGGCTTTCGGGGGGCCTGAATGTAAAAAGCTTCCTCATTGCCTACGCCCTGTCGACATTCCTCGTGACCATTGGCGCCTTTGCCGTTTCAGGCAACGCACGTCGGCAACTCCTGATCTTTTGCGCCCGCACCAGCCGGCAAACATGGCAGTACGTGCGCTGGATTGCCCCGGCAATGATCCTCGGGGCCGCGGTTGAGCGGTTCGACCTCTTCATGCTCTCCGCAATCAAGGGACCCGACGAAGGCGGGCTCTATGGCGCACTGATCCCTCTGATCATGGTGCCCGAAGTCGTGATCGCATTTTCCATAAATGTTCTGCAACCGCGCATTTCCGATCTCAGCGCTCAGGGGGCCTTGCTGCATTTCTGGGCCAGCATCCTGAAACTGACCGTCCCTCTGGCACTTGCCGGGGCCATCATTGCCTACTTCTTCGCCGAAACCATCATCTCCCTGTCGATCGGCCCAAGCTATCTGGCATCGGCCCCGGCCTTCAGACTGTTGTTTGTTGCCGTGATGATCTGGTTTGCCGTTGTACCTGTGCCGATGTCATATGTGGTCATGACACAGCCGCAGACAACACTTGCAATCACCTTGGTACAAGCCGTTGTAATGCTGGTTGTCGGCTGGCTGGCCATCCCGTCCTATGGCGCATTTGGCGCCGCCCTTGCGGTGCTTCTTACCCGCAGCATCGCAGCAGCCCTGATCTGTGGATTTGCCTATTACCTGTTGAAATCCCCGGCCTCGAAACAAGAGACAAACCCGACGTGAAGATTGCGCATGTAAAAAGTCTCTATGGTCCGATCGGCGGCATTGAATCCATGCTGGAAGGGGTGATGCCCGATCTGGCCGCCATTCCTGAAGCCAACGTTACAGTCTTCTTTGTTGCCCATAAACATGATGCGGATCTGGAGCGCCGGCTGACGGCAGACGGGGCCGTAGATTGCCGTTTTATCCACTGGCGCGGGTTGAAATCCCTGCCGCTGGTTGCATGGCAGTTTTCCAGAGAACTGAAAGCCGCAGGCATTGATGTCGTTCACACCCATGACATGCGGGCCAATCTGCTTGCCGCAACAAGCAAACCTTTTCGCAGAGCACGCTGGCTGTGCCAGATCCATGGCTGGCTTGGCCATACACACAAAGGCGTGCACCGGTTTTATGAAACGATCGACCGGAACCTGGTCCGCTATGCCGATCATGTTCTGGTAGGGTCTTATGCCACTTTGGAAGAGGTGCGTGCGCAAGGTGCCAAATCATCCTCCGTCGCCTGGAATGCCGTGACACTCCCCGCAATCGAAGGCGCGCAAAAAACAGACCTCGGGCTTGCGAAAGACAAGGTGATCTTTACCATTCTGGGGCGGCTCCACGCGGGAAAGGGACAAGACCTCTTTTTGCAGGCCCTTGGCAAAATCCGCGACAACCCGCACTGGCATGGGATGATTGTGGGGGTTGGCGAACAGGATGCGCAACTGAAGCAACTGGCGCAGGATCTGGGCATTTTCGAACGCGTTCGGTTTACCGGCTTTGTCAAAACCACATCACCCTGGATTGCGGCCAGTGATGTCATCGTGGTTCCGTCACGCAAGGAAAGCCTGCCTCTGACCTGTCTGGAGGGCATGGCACATGCCAAGGCGGTGATTGTCAGTGAGGCCGGAGATCTCGCACGCGTTGTCACACACGAACAAAACGGTCTGGTTATTCCCATTGGCGGCGTCGGGCGGCTCGCGTCAGCCATGCAGCGCCTCATTGAAAACCCGGACGAACGGAAAAGAATGGGGCTGAGCGCGCGACGCCAGATTGAAACCCATCATACCACCGGCAGGCTTGCCGAGAAAATGACCGAAGCTGCCCGGGATCTCTTATCTCGCTAATGTCTTTTTGTAGATTGATGCCAGCCGTTCAACAAACTGCGGTACAGAAAACCTGTCCCTCTGGCGCGCCTGCCCCGCCTTCCCGATCCTTTCCGCCAGATCCGGGTTGTTCAGCAGCCGGGTAATCGCGCCGGCAAGGTCTTCGCCGTTTCCCGGTTCGGTCAAAACCCCGGAAATCCCGTCTTCGATAATGGTCAATGGTCCCCCTGCCCTTGCGGCGATGACCGGTGTGCCGACCGACATCGCCTCCAGCAGCACAAGCCCAAAGGGTTCGGCCTGAATTGACGTGTGACAAAACATATCAAACCCGTCCATCACATCCACCATATCGGAAAGCCGGTATTTCCACCCGAGGAAGAGCACCTTTTCCTCCAGCCCCAGGTTTTTCGTCTGCTGCTTCAACTCAGCCTCGTACTGCTCCAATCCTTCCGGGGCACCGCCCGCAATGACAAAAACGACATTGGCGTTTGTCTCGGCAACTTTCTGGCAGGCATCCAGAAAAACATGCACCCCTTTCCACGGATCGAGCCGGGCCGCAAACCCGACAATCCTTGTGTCCGGCGGGATACCAAGTTCCTGACGTAGCCTGCCCGGTTTTCGCGGCTTCAGAAATGCGTCTGCATCCAGCGCGTCGGGCATGACTTCAACATTGTCCGGCGGATGGCGGAACAGCGCATCCACACAAGCATCCGACATCGCCAGGACCGTTTTTGACAGCCGTCTGACCATGGCCGCATAGCACCATGTCAGAACGGGAACAGAGGGCGCCATTTCCCGCACATGCCACAGGTGACGGGTACGGGCCAGTTTCGCCCCAAACGCCCCATAGAGACAGTAAAGCGAATTGCTGTGCACCAGATCGGGCTGCAGTCGCCGCATCAGCCTTGCCATTCTGAAAACGGTGGGCAGGAATTTCGCCAGATATTTCGCCTGATAGAGCATAGACGGAATCGTCCTGAGCTGTTGCATGGGAAGAAAGTAGACATCCGCCCCGGCGTCCCGCAGCCGCGCCACCAAAGGCCCGTCCGAGGGCAGTACAACCGAAGATTTCTGGCCCGTGCCCTGCATGGCTTCGATTGTCCGCGCCAGAGCAATATCCGAGCCACCGATTTCGGAGTTTGGCTGGACATAAAGGACATGAATGGGCCGCGGTTCTTGGTTCATCTGCGTATTGTTGTTTCCAGCAAGGATTTTACCGGCGTGTCGCCTATCATCGCCACCCGCCTTGTGGCGACCGACAGACCCAGCAGCAGCCACAAGAATTTCAGATATTTTGCATGGCCCAACAAGCCGCAAACGAGAAAGGCAATGAGCCCCGCCTTTATGCAGATTGCCAGAATGCGCAGATGCGGTGGCCCGGTCTTTTCCGCCATCGTCAGTTCACGGAACGTAAACACGAAAATTCCGAAGTAAAAGACAAATCCGACCAATCCGTATTCGACGAGAATTTCAAGTTCCAGATTGTGGGGGCCGATATTTGACACAAGTTCCCGCCCCTCGACAACCGATCGTTCCATTTCAAATGCCCAGGCCTGCAACCGGGGGTCTTCTGGCCATTTGGTCAGCATGGCTTCGTAGAAATTCGTTCCGAACCCCTTGTACCCATAGCCGAAAATAGGCTGGTTCGACCAAATCCTTGCCGCTTGCGAAACATACAGCTTGCGCAAAGGTGTGCTGCCCTCTTTCAGGTACTTTGAAGAAAACATCCTGTCGACAAACCCTGCGGGCAGATAAAATGCACCGACCAGAATACCGACAATGACCAGAAACAGCATTGGCTTGAAAGGCACTGTACGGCGCCAGATCAGGTAAGTTCCGGCAATCCCCAGCCCAAGAAAACCGGTACGTGTATAGCTGAGGACCAATGCCACAAGCTGCAACCCGCCCAGAAACATGACAAAAAATCTGGGCCAGAATGATTCCCATCTGTGCCAGGCATAGATCAGCAGGGGCACGGACATCGCAATCGAATAGGCCAGCCAGTTGGCATCGCCGATACCACCGGTAATCCGCTTGATCACAACACCACTCAGCGATTCACGGTCAATGATGCCGCCGATTGCCCCCAGCGCCAGCCTCGGATCATCTGATTCAATCGCAAGCTGGGGCAGGAAATGCTCCATCAACCCGATGATACCCGTCAACGCCATTGCTGCGGAAAAGGTCCAGACCGTTATGTCCAGCATCCGGTTCGATTGCCCGGCGATTGTGCCAACCAGCGTCAGCAGCAGTGTCATCTGGATCAGGCGGTTCGTGCCTTCCAGGAAAGCGGTTTCCGGATTCTGGACAAGGAAATCCCACCAGAAAACCACAACCAGAAAACCGAATATCGGTTTGTAGACTGAAGATTTCGTTATTTTCCAGCCGGAAAACATCATGTGAAGCATGACTGCGCCCAGCGTTATGGCCCCAAACATCTTGGACATGCTAAGCGGGGCGCCGGTAATATGCGAACTCCCCAGAACCTGAAACGACGTGTTGGCGAAAACAACTATCGCCAGACCGACGATCGGATGGACCAGAGACAAGAATACGACCAGAATCCCGACGGAAATAACCAGCCCCTTTGCCGGCCCCAGCAAAAGGATCAGCGCACTGGCCAGCGCTATTCCATAGAAAAGATTAACTTTTGGCCGTGTTGCGGCCTTCAAAGTCGTTTCAATCAAACTCATTCCGGGCTTTCAAAAAATTCGCCGCCAAACTGCTTTTAGAATTGCATTCGCGGGCAATATAGGCAAGAAAAACCCTTCAGAGATTATTATTTCTCGGCTTGTAAAACATTCAAACTCGAAAAAGAGTATTAGCAGTTTCGAATTTACCCAGGACCGCTTATTGAAAGGCGAATGCATTGGCATTCAGAACCAGCCAGAACCCACCGCTGCGTGACGCAAAGATCCTGGTGACGGGCGCCAATGGCTTTCTGGGAAAGCAGTTGTGCTGCCAACTGGAACAGCAAGGCGCATCCGTTGTCCGGCTGGTACGAAGGCTTCCGAAAAAAGCAGGGCAGCCGAATCTTTTCGTATCAATGGATCTTACCGATGGAGATTTATCTGCCCTGCTCGGTGATCTGGCCCCTGATGCTGTCATTCACTGTGCCGGAAAAACCGGCGAACCCCGGAACTTTGAACAGCAAATGGAACAGTATGCGGCAAACTTCGTCGCAACAGCCCGGCTGATTGAGGCCTTGAAAACCCAGGACAAGCCAGCGCGGCTGATCCTTGTATCCTCTGCGGCAATCTATGCGCCAATGAACAAAGGGCAGCAAGCCATCGCAGAAACGCATCCGTGGCGCCCCACCAGCAAATACGGGGTTGGCAAGGCCGCCGCGGCCATGCTTGGCCAGACTTTCATTGAGCGTCGGGAACTCCCTGTTGTCATTGCCGTTCCATTCAACATCATCGGCAAAGGCCAGCCAGCCAAACTGGTCCCTCAGGCATTTATCGACCGGTTACGGGAAAACCCCGATGAAATCACCGTCGGGGATCTTGGCGCAATACGTGACTGGATAGATATACGTGATGTTGCTTCGGCGCTCATTTGCCTTCTGGAGCCGTCGGTGCCGGCCGGAATTTACAACATAGCATCCGGCACGGGGGCAAGCGTCGGCTCATTGCTGGATGACCTTTGTGAAATCCTGCAAATCCGCCCGGTGATAAAGACCGATTTTTCGGCTGGAAATCTGCACTCGGTTCCAGTTAGTATCGGAGATATAACGAAAATTAAAAAATTCAGTAATTGGTACCCAAAGTTTTCTGTGAAAGACTCACTTTCTGATATGCTTCGGAACTAACAATTTTTAAGGCCCGTTTTCAGGGAGAGCGCAAATGCATTGGCAAGGAAAACATGTACTCGTTACGGGCGGTGCCGGCTTTATTGGCAGCCACCTGTGCGAACGCCTGTTGGATGCCGGTGCCAAGGTTACGGTTTTCACGCGATACAGTTCGAACGGCATTCAGGGCGCGCTGCTGGATGTGCCGGAAACGGCCTTTTCGCAACTCAATATCATTGCGGGTGATCTCAGGGATGCTTCCGGGGTCGAAGCTGCTGTTTCAGGTCAGGATGTTGTTTTTCATCTCGCGGCCCATATCGGCATTCCCTATTCCTATGTGCATCCAAATGACGTGGTTCAGGTCAATGTAAACGGTACCGTCAATGTGCTGGAGGCGTGCCGCCGGGCAAAGACAGGGAAAATTGTCCTGTTTTCCACCTCGGAAACCTACGGTACCGCGCAATATACGCCGATCGACGAAAACCACCCGATGCATCCGCAGTCCCCCTATGCCGCCAGCAAGGTCAGCGCCGACCAGATCGGCCTGTCATACGCGCGTTCATTTGACATGCCCGTCGCCATCTGCCGGCCCTTCAACACATACGGGCCGCGTCAGCCGGCCCGGGCGGTGTTGCCAACCATTATTGTGCAGGCCCTTTCACGCGATGCTGTTCACCTGGGGTCTCTGACCCCCAGACGCGACCTGTTGTATGTTGCAGATACTGTCCGGGGTGCCATGCGTATTGCTGAAGAAGACGCCACAATCGGCCAAACCATCAATCTGGCCACGGGCTCGGATGTTTCCATCGGGGATCTGGCAAACACGGTTCTGGCGCAACTCGGGGTGAACAAGCCGATTCTGACCGATGCAGCCCGCATCCGGCCCGACAAGAGCGAGGTCATGCAATTGCTGGGTGACGCAAGCCGCGCGTCTGAATTGCTGCAGTGGCAGCCGGAAACAACTTTGGAAGACGGCATTCAGAAAACAATTTCCTGGGTAAAGCGAAACATGCATCTGTTTCACGACACAGGATATCGGATTTAAGGCGTTTATTGGGAGGAGACGGAATGCAGGCGGTTATTCTGGCCGGAGGACAGGGACAGAGGCTGAGGCCGTATACCTCGGTTCTGCCAAAGCCCCTGATGCCCATCGGCGAAAGGCCGATACTGGATATCATCTTGCGCCAGTTGAAATATCATGGCGTGGACGAGGTCATCGTCGCGCTCGGTTATCTGGGACCGTTGATTCAATCCTACCTGGATCAGTCCGAGATCGGAAAGCAGTTGAATATCCGCTATCACTGGGAGGAAAAGCCGCTTGGAACGGCCGGCGCGGTGGGCTCCATCGAAGGTTTGAACGGGCCTTTCTTTGTCATGAATGGTGACATCCTGACCTCGCTCGACTTTGCCGAAATGTATCAGACCCATATCAAGGACGGCGCCGATCTGACCGTCGGAACCGTAAAGACGGACGTGAAGGTTGAACTCGGAGTCCTGTCAATGGACAAGACCGGGCATATCATTGGCTATGATGAAAAACCGACACTGAGTTACGCAGCCAGCATGGGGATCTATGTGTACTCCCCCGAAATTCTCGCCCGGATAAAACCAAACGAATACCTGGACGCGCCGACGCTCGTGCTTGATCTCATATCAGACAAGCGAAAGGTTTTATCCTACGCACCCGATTGCAAATGGATCGATATGGGAAACCGCGGCGAGCATGAACGGGCGACAGAGGAGTTCCTGGAAAACAGGGCCACGTACCTGAAAGGAGATTTCTAGTGCTCAGAGTCCACCGTGTTATTCTTTGCCTGCTTTTGCTATTCACAAATGCCCCTGCCCTGAACGCACAGGATACCGCATCACTTCCCGTCGGCGAAGGCGATCAGTTGCGTCTTCAGATTTTCGGGCAGGAAAACATATCGGGCGTTTACCAGATCGGCCCGAACGGGACTCTGGAAATCCCCGGCCTTGGCGTGCTGCATGACCTGAAGACATTCAGCGACATGCGCGCCGGCGTGCAAAAGCTGATCGATGCGAACCTTGGCCTGCCGGATACAGCCTTTTCCGTAACCATGCAAGAATGGCGGCCCGTTTATGTTGGCGGTTACGTTGCCGAACCGGGACGCAAGCCCTATTCCCCCGGATTGCGGGCCGCGCATGCGATCGCATTGGCCGGCGGCTGGCGTGTTCGCCAGTCCGATCTGCTGACACAAACCATCCAGATCAACCAGGAGAAAGAACGCCTGGCCCAGGCCCAGACCCGTCTGGCCAAGGCCCTGATCACCGAGGCCCGGTTGGATGCGGAACTGAATGGCGGCGTTTTTGACCAGATCCCTGATGCTGCCATTGCCTTGGTCGGACAGGATATCGCCCGGCAGTTGGCCGAGACCGACCGGAAAATATCCGAAACAAAACAACAAAGCTTTGCCTTGGCGAAAAAGCGGATCGGGGCAGCGCTGGATATCAATTCCGAGGATATTTCCGCACAGCAGTCTTTTACCAGTTCCCTGAAAACCCAGCTTGAACTTGTCCGGGGCGATTTGGAACGGTTGAAACCGCTGATCGACAAGGGCGCCATAACCGGCGCAAGAATACTGGCGTTGCGAAAGGACTTTGTCCAGATCGAGGGCCAGGTCGGTCAGGCCACGGCCTCGCTTGCGAATGCCCGCACCAGCCGGGTGGTGCTGCAAGAGGAAAAGAACGTTCTGGATCTGCAGATCAAACTGGACACGCTCAGCGAGAGGGCCTCTGTCCAGTTGAGCATTCTTGAGGCCAGGGCAGCGATTGAAACCATTTCAAACACATTGGAAACCGCGGGGGCTTCTCCGATCATTCTGGGCACAGGCAAACGCAAGGGCGATTGCAAGTTGTTGATCCTCCGAAACCTTCCCGGTGAAGCGACGCCCACCTTGCTTGAAGCCAACGCCATGACCCCCCTGATGCCCGGCGATCTGTTGCAGGTCGGGCGCAAACACCGCAGTTGCCCGGATTTACTTACCATGAGTGGATTAAACGAATGAAAGCCATTTTTCAGCACAAAGGTCCAAATCGAAAGAATATGAAAATATATGTTCCAAAGGACAATGCTTCCGATGCAGAGGCACAGGAACACGCTGGCAACCTGGCCCGGAATCTTTGGACACCGCCCGATGCTTTCCGGTTGCTGACGGCTCTCATGAGCCATGCAATCTGGCTGATACTCGCGCCAATCGCTGCTGTTTTACTGACATTTCTTTATATCCAGATCAGCAATCCGACATACGAAATCGGAACACAGATCATGGTGCGTTTCGGGCAGGAACTTGCCGCGCCGGCGACCGTCTCCACGCAGATGGACCAGCAGGTTATTCCCATTTCCAAACGCCTTGAGGATACGACTGCGGAAGTTCAGATCATGAAGGATCCGCTGCTCATCCGGCAGGTCGCAGAAGAACTGGGCGAAGATTTCTTCTATGCCACACCCGAACCCGTTACCTGGCTGCAGAAAATCAAGCATTCGGTCAGTCAGTTTGTTCGCAACACAAAGGAAAGCATCCGCAATGCCATGGTCAAGATCGGCGTCTTGCCAAAGCTCAGCAAGATGGACCGGGTCATCCTTTTCCTGCAATCCTCTCTTTCCGTGGAACACGTGACGCGCTCTGATGTCATAGAGGTCAAGCTCGATTATCCCGATCCCGATCTGGGCGAGGAAATACTGCGGCGGTTCATTGCCAAATACTTTGAAAAACGGGAACGTATTTACCGCAATGATCTCATTCCCGAATTCTTCAGCGAGGAACTGGCCCCGCTCAAGGCGGAACTGAAACGCGCTGAAGACGACTATAGTGAGGCCCAGAACAGGCTCAAGGCATGGTCGGTTGAAGACCAGAGAAGACTGCGGGTGCAGCGCCGCGAAGAGCTTTCGCAGGATCTTGAGACAACATTGTCCACGCTGACCGTGGCAAAAGAGCGGTTGAACCGCATAGAGCGGGCCCTTGCCCAACTGCAAGAGTTTGTGCCGTCTTCATTGTCCCTGCACAGCAATCCGATCCGGGAAGAACTGGAACTGAAGCTCATCGAGCTTGAGTTGCAGCTTGGCTTTGACAAGCGGAAATTTGGCGACAAATCCCAGCAGGTTCTGGGGCTTGAGAAAAAAATCGAAGAGCTGCGTGCCTATATAGCTGACCAGCCGCAACTGACACAGAATGAGGACGTCAAGAAAACCAATCCGCTGAGAGAAGCCTTTCTGAAGCAGAAACTGGATACCGAACTCTTGATTTCGACAAGCGAAGTGCACTCTCAGACTCTGCGCTCGGAACTGGCCCGTCTGGATAAGGAACTCAGTGATATCGATCAGGCCGGTTTGCTGCTGGTACGCAAACTGCGCGAGGTTCAGCGGCTCAGAAGAAAGTATGAGCGCTACCAGAAAGGGCTGGACGAGGCGCGGATAACCGATGCCATTTCCAAGGCCAGCATTTCGAATGTCGTTGTCATAGCCGAACCCAAAGGCGGTATAGCCCCGGTCAAGCCGCGTGTGACCAGACTGCTTGCCGTCGCCATATTGTTTTCGCTCGCTCTGGCCAGCGGCCTGATTCTGCTGATCGATTCCCTTCGACCCAAAATCCGGACCAATCGGGATATAGCGGATTATGTCGAGGATGGCGTGATCGTACGTGCCATTGCCGAAAGGGGGCGGACCTGATGGATCAGATCAAACGTGCCAGAACACTGCGCAACGAAGCCTCGCGCCTGTTTTCCGACATGCGGCGCAATTACCCCGAGAGCCGCAGCCTGCTTGTCACCGGATGTTCGGGAAAAGAGGGCAGCACAACCCTGTCTTTTGCCCTGGCCATTGCTGCCAGCAGGATTGAAAATGCCAAAGTCCTGATCGTTGACGCCAATTTTTTCAAACCCACGGCAAGCAGCCTGATGAAAGCGGCGAAAAAGCCGGGATTGCGCAACATCATGGACGCCCCGGAAAACTATGCGGATTACCTGGTTGAGTTTCAGGAAAACATCCAGGTCTTGCCGGCGGGACAGGGCAAAACCGAGATGATAGACCTGATGCGGTCGGGGGCGCTTCAGGCCCTGCAGAATTCTGCACGCTTTGTGTTTGATTTCGTTATCTGGGATACGCGGGCGATAAACATCTCGGCCAGCACAAAAATCCTGCTCTCCGTCGTCCCGCATGTGCTTCTGGTAACGGAATCCGACAGGACCAGAATGGACCATTTTTCCAGCAGCCTGCACGAAATCGAAGGACTCAAGGCGCAGTTGATCGCGATCCTGAGAAACCGGGCCGGTCGCCGGGCCTTTAGCGCCGGGGCTGACCAGCAGTAAGACGTTGCCACGCATGAATCCATTTTCCGCTCATTTTCAACCGATTGGGCGCTGATGTTGCATCGTTTCCTTGAACCGGTATAAATTGACAGGAACGCCGCAAACGGGCCCAGGCGCCATATGACCGAAGCGAACACATTAGAAACCTGGCTGACCGCGGCGATTGCCGATCCGTGGCTTCAGATCGGATTGATCGTTATTGGCACCTTCATTCTGGAAGACGCGACAACCATTCTGGCCGCCATCCTCGTGGCGGATGGAATCGTCCCCATGATCGCAGCACTCGCCGGTTTGTATGCGGGCGTCATTCTGGGCGATCTTGGTTTATACGGGTTTGGGCGGCTTGTCTCAACAAACGGTCACGCCAGGAAAATCGAACGTCACAGAATACTTGCGCCGTTCAAGATATGGCTTGATGCCCGGATGATCCTGACCGTGTTTGCGGTGCGTTTCGTCCCCGGCCTGCGCCTGCCGACCTATACCGCCACCGGTTTTTTCCGCCTCGATTTTCGCCGTTTCGCATTCACAGTCATTGCAGCGACAACAATATGGACCACCCTGCTGTTTGTCGGGTCCTATTATTTTGGCACGCTGACATCCCATTCCCTGGGTGGTTGGAGGTGGGGCATCGGGCTGATATTTGCCGCACTTATTTTTCTCGTCGGCCGTGCAAACACCAAGAAATATACGCCGCATTCAACCCCGGATGATCCTGCGGAAAACCCTTTTGAAAAAGGAAACAGAAAATGAGCTTTTCACACGACGTTTCCCGGTATCTTCCTTCCCAGGCCAAGCGGCGCAAGCGTGTCATCTCTTCGTTTGAAACCGCACCGGCTTTTCTGTTCTATTTTCCCGTTGCCGTCTGGTGGGGGCTGTTGTCGCTGCGCTACAGAAGCCCGACATTGCCGACACTTGCCAATCCGGCCATCGAGGCTGGCGGGTTGTGCGGTGAAAGCAAATCTGACGTGCTGGGCCTGCTCGGCCGCGGCGGGCGGCGGATCATGGCAAAATTTCTGGTTGCGGGCCTTGATCCATGGATTTCCTGCAATGAGGAGAGCCGAAAGCTCACCGAAAGAATGGCCGAGGCCGGGATTGATTTTCCGGTTGTGGCCAAACCTGACATCGGCCGTAACGGGCGCGGCGTGCGCAAAATTTCGGACATCGATGCACTGTCGCGCTACCTGGTCGGTTTTCCGCGCGATACCCGGCTGATGTTGCAGGAATTCTCGCCGTTTCGCGGCGAGGCCGGCATTTTCTATGTGCGTCCACCGGGTCGCAAGAAAGGCAAGATCACCTCCATTACCCTGAAATTCTTCCCCAGCGTGACCGGCGACGGCTATTCCACCCTGAAAGAACTGATACTGGCCAATCCGCGCGCTGGAAAAGTGCCGCAGTTCTACCTGCCCAGACTGTCCGCACAACTGGAAAGAATCCTGCCGGAGGGCGAGGTATTTCCGCTCGTCTTTACCGGAAACCATTGTCAGGGCGCGATTTTCCGGGATGGCACGCAACATGCCACCGCTGCACTCACCGATCGGATTGATGCCATTGCGAAGGAAATTGACGGCTTCTATTTTGGCCGGTTTGACATGCGCTATGACACGCTTGAGGCGCTTGAAAAGGGCGAAGGGTTCACAATTATCGAACTGAATGGCGCCGGCAGCGAAGCAACCCATATCTGGGACGCGGACATGACACTATTTGGCGCCTACAGGGTGCTGTTCAGCCAGGTGCATACCGCCTTCAGAATTGGTGCAAAGGTGCGAAAAAGTCAGGGCCTGCGGCCGATGTCCCCGCTCAGATTGCTGCAGCTTTACTTTGGCGAACTGGCCGACATGCGCCAATACCCATCCCAGACGGAAGGCCGCCGGAATTGATCCTGCTCGGTGTGCCAGTTGCCTTGGCTGCCGCGCTTTTGGCCACGCTCTATTGCAAGATACGCCGTTTTGACGTCGAGCGCGCCAAACCCGTTATCCTGCTGTCCGCCTTGGCCGGCTTCCTGATCGGGGCATTTGGCCCGTTGTTCCTCACCGGATACGTCTATTTCTTCGGGCCGCAAATGCGCCCGTAACCGGAAATCATGGATCGGACAGGTCAGGACCCGGGCAGAACAAACTGTACATTTTCAGGCGCAAGCAGTGCCGTCAGATTGGTCAGGGTGATCTGGACACCAGATCCGGTTGTGATCATGACACCACCGCCGCCACCAATCAGATGCTGGGAGAATGTCTCTGACCCTGGATCCGCCGTTTCGATATAGAGCGCATCTTCGGTCGGGTCAAAATCATGGATGTCTATGCCATTCACCGCATTGTCCTGGGCAAAGAACTGATCAGCCCCACTGCCGCCGAATGCAATATCCGTATCGCCAAGATACAGCGTGTCGTCGCCCGCACCGCCAAGCAATGTGTCGCTGACTGCGGTTCCACCGACACTATCGTCAGCATTCTGACCAACGCCACCGCTCAACACATCATTGCCGGCCCCACCTTTCAGGTAGTCCGCACCGTCGCCGCCATCAATCACGTCATTGCCGGCCTCGCCACCCAGGGCATCGTCGCCCGATCCCCCCGATATCGTGTCATTGCCGGCATTGCCGTGAATTTCATCATCACCCGCAGCACCGGAAAGGACATCATTGCCTGCGCCTCCGACCACAACATCGTGACCGAACCCACCGTCAACAATATCGTTTCCCGCACCGCCAAACAACTGGTCGTCTCCGCCACCGCCGTTCAGCACATCGTTGCCACCGCCGCCATTCAGCACATCATCGCCTTCCAGCCCGTTGATCTGATTATCCTGATTGTCGCCGTTCAAGTTGTCTTGTCCGTCCGTGCCATTGATGGTCGTCGAACTGTCTCCTCCACCCAATCCGGCGAGAGACAAAGGAACAAGCAAGCCAAGCAAAAGAAAAAGTGGTTCCAAAACAACACCCCCAGAAATGATACACCCACTCACAAATCTCCTAAAATGATTACCAAATACCAAACAAAATAGAAAGAAAACCGTCGCAAATTCAGTTTTACGGCCCAATGTGACACAAAGTTGCCACAATTCACACCCTAAACCCCTTATTGTTTCGTTTTCCGGAAAATTCTTCCCGGGATTTTTAGCGCGGATCAAGGCAAAAACAATGTGCTCCTTTCCCTGTCCAGCATGGCAACCGGCGTCGCGGAAAGCTCACGCAGCAGCTTTTTGACGATCGCCCTCTGGTAATCCTGAAAGTCGCGTGCGCGCTCGACAAAACTTCCCGGGCCGGCAATCAGATTTCGCCGGTACCACAGGCCCAGATCCGCCACTTCATTCTCTATCGCCAGCCCGTTGACGGTTATGCCCTTTCGCCGGGCCAGAGCGCGGGCTGCCGGCAACTCTACAGCCCCCTTCTGCCAAGGTTTGGATTCCGGCCCGTCACCGGAAACATCAATCACCCTGCGGCTGCTCACCAGCGGGTTTTCCTCGATCATCGTTATGGCATAAACCAGCGCATCGCCGATATTGGTGCCGCCCCCACCAATGGCCGGCACCCCCGGCGCCGAGGTTTTGAACGCTTCGATCTCTTTGGCAAAACTTTCGAAAGACTCGGCCGAGTGCAAAACATTCCATTCTGTCGGGTATTTCGGATAGGCCGCATCAGACCAGATCAACACCGCGGCCAGAATTCGCCCTTTGGGGCCGGCGCGCACTGCCTTCTGAATGGCAGGGTTGCGAAAGGCCGAAGCGATTCCGCCAATCTGAAGCCGGAACTCATTGCGGTTCACACTTCCCGAGGCATCAACGGCGATCACGATTTTTACATCGACATCATTGGCTTGCGCAATCGCAACCGAACCTGACCCGACCACCAGAAATGCAAGCCTGATCGCAAAATGGATAAGTGCTCTAACCATCCGGCAAGCCTAGTGCGATCAGCCGGCAAACAAAAGCCCGGCGTCAGATCAGCACGCCATTTTCCAGTCGCATAACCCGGTCCATTCGCGCCGCAAGCTCCAGATTATGGGTGGCAACCAGCGCACAAAGGCCGGTTTCGCGCACCAGTTCCATCAGCGCGGCAAAGACCTGATCGGCGGTTTCCGGATCCAGATTTCCCGTGGGCTCGTCGGCCAGCAAGATACGCGGCCGGTTGGCCAGGGCGCGGCAAAAGGCAACGCGCTGTTGTTCGCCGCCTGACAGGGCAGCCGGGCGATGGTCAGCGCGTGGCGCCACCCCGACACGGTCCAACAACTGCATGGCATGCGCCTTTGCGTCTGCCTGTGGCACGTCATTGGCCAGTTGCGGCAGAACGATGTTTTCCAGCGCGGTAAACTCGGGCAGCAAATGGTGGAACTGATAGATGAACCCCAGATCGTTGCGCCGCACTTCGGTGCGTTTTCGATCCGACCTTTTGGTCATATCCACCCCGCCCACGACCACGCGGCCGCGGTCCGGCGTGTCCAGCAATCCGGCGATATGCAGCAAGGTTGATTTGCCGGCACCCGACGGTGCGACGAGGGCCACGATTTCGCCCGCGGCCAGCCTCAGCCCGGCACCGTGCAGCACCCGCACCTCGTTTGGTTTACCCTTGTTATAGGTTTTTTCCACATCGGACAGTTCCAGCACCGGATCACTCATAGCGCAGCGCCTCCACCGGGTTCATCCGTGCGGCCCGGCGCGCCGGAAACAGCGTTATCCCGAACGACAGCACCAGCGACAGAACCACCGCCGAAACCACGTCTTTCAATTCCAGCCTGGCGGGCAGACGGTAAATGCCGCGGACCGACGCATCCCAGACATTTCCGCCGGACGCCCCGTTCACAAAGGCCAGTATCTGGTCGAAATATAACGCGAAAAGGCTGCCCAGAATGACGCCGGCGATGGTCCCGATCAGCCCGACCAGTGCACCGCAGATGAAAAACACCCGCATGATCGAGCCTTCGGTCAGGCCCATGGTGCGCAAAATGCCGATATCGCGCCCCTTGTTTTTCACCAACATGACCAGGCCGGAAATGATGTTCATCGAGGCGATCAGCACCAGGATGGACATCAGCACGAACATCACCGTGTCCTCGACATCCAGCGCTTTCAGAAATGACCCCGAGGCATCGCGCCAGGTCCAGATCACCGTACGATCCCCGCCGGCGCGCAGCAGGTCCATGGCCATGTCGTCTACCTTCTCCGGGTCTTTGACCATGATCTCCAGTTCATCCGCCACCCCCTCGCGGTTGAAAAAGCTCTGGGCTTCGGCAAAAGGCAGATAGACGCGGGTGCTGTCGATGTCATAGCGCCCGGCCGAGAAAATATAGGTGACCGTATAGGCATTGACCCGCGGGCTGGTGCCAAAGGCAGTCTTGACCCCGTTCGGGGAAATCAGACGGATTTTATCCCCCAGCCCCACCCCCAGAATACGCGCCACACCCGAGCCGATGGCGATCCCCTTGTCGAAATCCTCGATATTGCCCTGCGCCAGATCCGGGTTGGCGATACGCGGCAGGGTCTTCAGGTCATCCAGTTTGATCCCCAACACCTGCACGCCGGCATTGTAACTGCCCTTGTTGGCCATCACCTGACCGCGCACCAGCGGCGCCACATGGGTGACACCGGGCACTTTGCGCAGGGCTTCGGCCTTTGCCTCATAGTCCGGAATGACCCGGCTGATGCGGCCGTTTTCATCGGCAATGGCGCTGTTGTAGACCGTGACATGGGCGTTCGCACCCAGAATCGTATCAATGAATTCCGCGCGAAACCCGGCACGCACCGCCAGCGTAATGATCAGCGCCGCCACCGCCAGCGCAATACCGATCAGCGAAATCCAGGTCATGACGCTGACCCCGCCCTCGGCACGTTTGGCGCGCAGATAGCGCCAGGCGATCATCCACTCAAATCGGGAAAACGGGGCTGGGCTTTTGGCCATTGGCTGCTCTTTTGGTTGCTTTGCTTGGGCAGACTGTTGCCCGCAGCGTCGGGATGGTCAAGCAAGGAACGTATACACACCCGTCACATGGCTGTTTTCAGCACAATTTCCACGGGCACGCCGGCAGCGGATCAGGGGCGCGCATAGATTTCCTGAATTCTTTTCACCGCCAGTTCCGGACTCAGTTCTTCGCTTTCGCCGGTTTTGCGGCTGGTCAGTTCCACCACTCCGTTTTTCAGCCCGCGCGGGCCAACGGTAATGCGCCAGGGCAGACCGATCAGATCCATGGTGGCGAATTTGGCGCCGGCGCGTTCCTCGCGGTCATCATACAGCGGCTCCAGCCCGGCTGCACTCAGCGCGCCATAGATGTCCTCGCAGGTCTTGTCGGTGCCCGCATCCCCCTGCCGCAGATTGACGATCCCGGCATGATAAGGGGTCACACCCTCGGGCCAGATGATACCGCGCTCGTCATGACTGGCCTCGACAATCGCCCCCACCAGACGGCTGACGCCGATGCCGTGGCTGCCCATATGTACCGGCACCCGTTCGCCTTCCGCATTCACCACAGTGGCGCCCATCGGCTCGGAATATTTGGTGCCGAAATAGAAAATCTGCCCCACTTCGATGCCGCGGCTGGTTTTGCGGCGCTCTTGCGGAATCTTGTCAAACAGCACCGGATCATGGGTCTCATCCGTGCGCGCATAGGGGGTTGTCCATTCTTTTACGATCGCGCGGCACTGATCCCAGTCGTCATAATCGACCTGCCGGTCGCCCATTTTCAGATCCAGAATGGCGCTGTCATAGAAAACCTCGGATTCACCGGTATCGGCCAGCACCAGAAACTCATGCGTGTCCTCGCCGCCGATCGGCCCGGAATCCGCCCGCATCGGAATGGCCTGAAGCCCCATGCGTTCGTAAGTGCGCAGATAGCTGACCATATGCCGGTTATAGGCGTGAATGGCACTGTCATGATCAACATCGAAATTATAGCCGTCCTTCATGAAAAATTCGCGCCCGCGCATCACGCCAAAACGCGGGCGGATTTCGTCGCGAAACTTCCACTGGATATGGTAGAGCGTCAGCGGCAATTCCTTGTAACTGCCCACATGGCTGCGGAAAATATCGGTGATCAGCTCCTCATTCGTGGGGCCATACAGCATGTCGCGCCCGTGCCGGTCGGTGATGCGCAGCATTTCCTCGCCGTAATCCTCATAGCGGCCGGATTCGCGCCACAGGTCGGCGCTTTGCAATGTGGGCATCAGCATCGGGATATGGCCGGCACGCTGCTGTTCCTCATGCACGATGTTTTCCAGCTTGCGCAGCACCTTGAACCCCAGCGGTAACCACGAATAAATACCGGCGCTGGCCTGTTTGATCATCCCCGCCCGCAGCATATAGCGATGACTGACAATCTGGGCCTCGGCGGGATTTTCCTTGAGAACCGGCAAGAAGTAGCGTGAAAGGCGCATGGATCAGACCCTTGATAGTGTTGTGTTCGACTTCACCTAGTGCATCCGGGCGGGCCAGACAAGCCGGGCCGGCACCGATCCTTCCCCTCCGGGGCAGAAACCGGCCCGCAGCATTGCAGCAACCTGCTTGCATGAAGCTGTGCCATGGGTGATTAATGGTCCTGCAACAAAGGAAACCAGATGAGCCTTCCGGTCCAGCAACAACTGAAATACTGGGGTATCGCTTCGGCGGTTTTTCTGGTGGCACTCTGGTATCTGGGGCAGGTGATGATGCCGTTCATCCTGGGCGGGGCCATTGCCTATTTTCTGGATCCTGTTGCCGACCGGCTGGAGGCAATGGGCCTGTCGCGGGTCATGGCCACCGTGGTGATCACTCTGTTGGGGTTTCTGCTGTTTTTTCTGCTGGCCCTTTGGGTGGTGCCGACGCTGGTGCATCAGATGGTTACCCTGGTCGACAGCACGCCGGGCTATATCCAGACCCTGAAAGAGTTTCTCATCGACCGCTTTCCATCGCTGATGAATATCGATTCACCGCTGCGCCAGTCACTGGATTCCATCATTTCCGTGTTGCAGACAAAAGGCGCCTCGGTTCTCAATCAGATCCTGTCTTCGGCCATGGGCATTCTGAATGTCCTGGCGTTGGTGTTTCTGGTGCCGGTGATCGCCTTTTATCTGCTGCTCGACTGGGACCGGATGCTGGCAGAAGTCAATTCGCTTTTGCCACGTGAACATGCCGATACCATCCGCGACCTGGCGAATCAGATCAATCTGACCTTGTCCTCCTTCATCCGTGGTCAGGGCACGGTCTGCCTGATCCTGGGGGCGTTCTATGCCATTTCGCTGATGCTGGCCGGTCTGCAATTCGGGCTGGTTGTCGGCGTGGTGGCCGGCGCCCTGACCTTCATTCCCTATGTTGGCGCGCTGGTTGGCGGTGGGCTGGCCATAGGGCTGGCCTTGTTTCAGTTCTGGGGCGACTGGACCATGATCGGCGTCGTGGCCGGGATATTTGCCTTTGGTCAGGTCATGGAGGGAAATTTCCTGTCGCCGAAGCTTGTCGGCTCTTCGGTCGGATTGCATCCCGTCTGGCTGATCTTCGCCCTGTCGGCCTTTGGCACGGTTTTCGGCTTTGTCGGCATGCTGGTCGCCGTACCTGTTGCCGCCGTGATCGGTGTGCTGGTGCGTTTTGGCATTCGTATTTATCTGAACAGCAAACTGTATCTTGGCCCCGGCGACGGCGACGGCGAAAATCGGGATGCGGGCTGATCATCCATGACAGCCCGACAACTGACATTCGACCTGCCGGCAAAGACAGCGCTGGGGCGCGAGGATTTCTTTGTGTCCACAGCCAACAACCTTGCCGTCGCCATGCTGGAAACCTGGCCGGACTGGCCCGCACAAAAACTGGTGCTGGTCGGGCCAAAAGGCTCTGGCAAAACGCATCTGTCCGGCATATGGGCAAGTGAAACCGGCGCCGTGGCCATTGCCGCAACCGCATTGGCCGGGGCCGACATCCCGGCATTCGCAAACGCGCCGGTTCTGGTCGAGGACATTGACGCCATCGCCGGCGATTTGGCCGCAGAAACCACCCTGTTTCATCTGCATAACCTGCTCACGGCCAATGCAACGGCGCTGTTGATGACAAGCGCGACCCATCCGGTCAGGCTGCCGTTCGGGCTGGCCGATCTGGCCAGCCGCCTGCAAGGCACGGCCATCACCGAAATCGGCCCGCCGGATGATGCGCTGCTTGCCGCGATGCTGGTCAAGCTGTTCGCTGACAGGCAGATTGCCGTTGCCCCGGCGGTTGTCCGATATCTGGTTGCCAGAATGGAGCGCTCATTCGCGGCGGCGCAAACCCTCGTCGAACGCCTGGACAATGCCGCGCTGGCCGAGGGGCGGGCAATCACCCTGCCATTGGTGGCCCGCACGCTGGACAAATCCGGGTCAGCGGGCGCATAGTCAGCCCTCGCATATGCGATTCCCACTTTTCTCTGACCTTGATGGACAAAGACCCGATGACGCAGGCTGATTTTCTGCAATCCCCCTTCCCTCCGGCGCAGGAACTGCCCGCGCCGGAATGGGCCGGCCCGAAACGGTTTTTCAACCGCGAGCTAAGCTGGCTGGCCTTCAACTGGCGGGTGCTGGACGAGGCGCGCAACCCGCGCGTCCCGCTGCTGGAACGGGTGCGGTTTCTGTCGATCTCGGCCGCCAATCTGGACGAATTCTTTACCGTGCGCGTGGCTGGGCTGCGCGAACTGGCCCAGGCCGGCAACACCACCCCGGCCGCTGACGGGCTGACCCCGGCCGAACAACTGGTGCTGATCAACGAAGACGCGCGCCGGCTGCTCGACGCGCAGCAGAAAGTATGGGAAGCCCTGCGTCTCGAAATGGAAGAACAGGGCATCCGCCTTCTGGACGGCAATGCACTGAGCGACGCCGACAAGACTTACCTCGAACAGTATTTTCTGACCCAGGTGTTTCCGGTGCTCTCACCCCTGGCCATTGATCCGGCACACCCGTTTCCCTTCATCCCCAATGCCGGGTTTTCGCTGGCGCTTCAGCTTGAACGCAAATCCGACAAGCGCCGCTTGCAGGCCCTTTTGCCGATCCCGCAGCAGATCGACCGCTTTATCAGCCTTCCGGCTAAGAATGGCAGTGATCGGTTCCTGCCGCTCGAAGAACTGCTGTTGCTGCACCTGGAGCAGTTGTTTCCAGGCTATCACGCCCGCGGCAGTTGCACCTTCCGGGTGTTGCGCGACAGCGATCTGGAGCTTGAGGACGAGGCCGAAGATCTGGTCCGCGAATTTGAAGTGGCGCTCAAACGCCGCCGCCGGGGCGAGGTGGTGCGGCTGAAGATTTCCGCCGGTGCCCCTCCGGCCCTGCGCAAACTGATCCAGAATGAACTGCGCGTGCGCGAAACGGAGATTGTGGAAATTTCCGGCATGCTCGGTCTGGTCGACCTGAAGGAACTTGTTCTGGACAGGCGCCATGATCTGCTCTGGCCGGTTTTTACCCCGCGGGTGCCGGAACGGGTGCAGGATTTTGAGGGTGACATGTTCGCCGCGATCCGCCAGAAAGACATGCTTCTGCATCACCCCTATGAAACCTTCGACATGGTCGTGCGGTTTTTGCAGCAAGCGGCACGCGATCCGGACGTGCTGGCGATCAAGCAAACGCTCTACCGCACCTCGCGCCAATCTCCTATTGTCGAGGCTTTGTGCGAGGCCGCCGAAAACGGCAAATCGGTGACAGCGCTGGTCGAGCTCAAGGCGCGGTTCGACGAAGCCGCCAATATCCAGCAGTCACGTCGCCTCGAACGGGCCGGCGCGCATGTGGTTTACGGTTTCATCAACTACAAAACCCACGCCAAGATCAGTGCCGTGGTCCGGCGCGAGGGTGGCAAACTTGTCACCTACACGCATTTCGGCACCGGCAATTACCATCCGATCACCGCCCGCATTTATACCGACCTTTCCTTCTTTACCTGCAATGCGGCCCTGGGGCGCGACGCTACCAAGGTTTTCAACTACCTGTCGGGTTACGCGCAGCCGGTCAATCTTGAAAACCTGTCGATCGCGCCGCTCAATCTCAAATCCACCCTGCTTGAACTGATCGAGCAGGAGGCCGGACACGCCCGCGCCGGGAAGCCCGCTGAAATATGGGCCAAGATGAATGCGTTGGTCGAGCCTGACGTGATCGACGCGCTCTATGCCGCCAGTCAGGCCGGTGTCAAGATCACCCTGATTATACGCGGCATCTGCGCGCTGCGCCCCGGCATCTGCGGCCTTAGCGAAAATATCCGGGTAAAATCCATCGTTGGGCGGTTTCTGGAGCATTCCCGTATCGTCTGTTTTGGCAACGGCTATGGTCTGCCCAGCAAAAAAGCACGGGTCTTCATCAGTTCGGCCGACTGGATGGACCGCAACCTGAACCGGCGGGTGGAAACACTGGTTGAAACCCGCAATGCAACGGTCAAAGCCCAGATTGTCAGTCAGATCATGGCGGCCAACCTCGCCGACGAGGCACAAAGCTGGATTCTGAAACCCGACGGCAGCTACTTCCGCCCGCCGGGGCCGGATAACGGCCACGCTTTCAACTGTCATCGCTTTTTCATGGAAAACCCGTCCCTTTCCGGGCGTGGGTCGGCGGGGGCCTCGGATGTTCCCGAACTGGCCCATTCCAAAGATTGACGGCAGCACACCCACCCGTCTAGATAGATCGTGAAGCCGCGGCAACTCCGGGGGATGGAATGAACGCCGACTTTGAGGATTGGGGCACATTTGGCCGGCCTCTTTTCGACGATCCGGACACGCGCGCGCTGAAACGTGTCGGCGTGGTCGATGTCGGGTCCAACTCGGTCCGGATGGTGGTGTTTGACGGCGCCGCCCGCAGCCCCGCCTATTTCTTCAACGAAAAAATCATGTGTGCCCTGGGCGACGGGTTGGCGGAAACCGGGTATCTCAACCCGAAGGGACGCATACGCGCACTGGCCGCCATCCGCCGCTTTCAACTGCTGGCAGAGGGCATGAAACTGCCGCGCCTGACAGCCGTGGCAACCGCTGCGGTACGCGAAGCGGGCGACGGCCCCGAGTTCAGGGCCGAGGTAGAACGGGAAACCGGTCTGAACCTGCACGTGATTGATGGCCTGGAAGAGGCCCGGCTTTCCGCCCAGGGTGTGTTGCTGGGGTGGCCCGGCGCTTATGGCATGATGTGTGATATTGGCGGCGCGTCAATGGAACTGGCCGAAATCAGCAATGGCCAGGTGGGCCAATGCGTGACATCCAACCTCGGCCCGCTGAAACTGCGTGGCATGAAGGGCGGGCGCAAGGGCCTGCGCAAGCATATCAAAGAGGTGATGGGCGAACTGCGCCAGAAAATGCCCCATGATGGCCAGCGGCTGTTTCTGGTTGGCGGGTCATGGCGGGCAATTGCCCGGCTTGACATGGCCCGGCGCAATTATCCCCTGACGGTGTTGCACGAATACCGGATGACCCCGAAATCGGTGATGGAAACGGTGAAATGGATCGACGGGCACGATCCCGATGAACTGCGTGGGCTGACAGGAACATCAGAGGCGCGCCTGGCTCTTGTTCCGATCGCCAGCCAGGTGCTGAAACACCTGATTCGCACCTTCAAGCCCAAAGATATTGCCGTCTCCAGTTACGGTATCCGCGAAGGCATGCTGTATGAACAAATGCCTGACCGGCTGCGCCAGCGCGATCCGTTGATCGAGGCCTGCCGCTTTGAGGAAAAGAAAGAGGCCCGCCTGCCCGGTTTTGCCAAGGAACTGCACGCTTTTATCCGGCCTCTGTTCAATGCGGCGCGCCCGGACCGCCAGCGCCTCATTCAGGCCGCCTGCCTGCTGCATGATGTGACCTGGCGCGCCCATCCAGACTACCGGCACGAGGCCTGCTTTGAGTATGCAACCCGGGCAAACCTGGGCGGTTTACGCCACCGTGAACGGGTGTTTCTGGGCCTTGCCTTGTTGCACCGTTACAAAAACAGCCGGGCTGAAACCCGGTTTGAACCTCTGTTCCGGCTCTTGTCGGAAAAGCATGTCAACGAGGCCGAAATACTCGGCAAGGCCATGCGGTTTGGCGCCATGTTTTCGGTCGATTCCCCGACCCGTTACGCTGAACTCAAACTCTATCCGAAAAAGAGAAAACTGGAACTGAAGCTGACAGCAAAAGGCCGCGACCTGTTTGGCGAAGTCGCACAGGCGCGGTTCAAATCGCTGGCGGATGCGCTGGCGGTTGAAACCCTGGTGAAAGAAAAAACTGCCTAACGCAGAACCAACGGTTCGGCCAGCCAGTCGCGCAAGGCGGTATTCGTTGCCGCCGGCTGCTCCAGCGTCGGCAGATGCCCGGCATCCGGAATGACCTTCAGCTTGGCATAGGGGATCAGCCCCGCCATGAAATCATGGCGCCGCACCGGGGTCAGCCCGTCGTGCTCACCACAAAGCACAAGCGCCGGCATGCGTATTTTTCGCAGGGTTTTCTGCTGGTCCGGCCGGCGCTGCAACGCGCGCGACTGGCGAATGAAAACACCCTCCCCCAGATTCGTTGCCATTTCATACATCAGCGCCAGAATCTCCATCCGGCGCGGGCCGGGGGCCAGATATTCCGGTCGCATGACATCGCGCATCACCTCTTCCAGCCGCCCGGCTTTCACGCCGACAATCTGCGGCTCGCGCAGCGCTGCAACCGGGGGTGTTTCCGCCTGTGAATTGGTAGCCATCAGGGCAACCCGCGTTACCCTTTCAGCGGCGCGGCGCAGCACTTCCATGGCAACAATCCCGCCCATCGACAACCCCGCAAGGGCAAAGCGCTCCGGCGCGGCATCCAGAACAGCCTGCGCCATTTCCTCAACACTCTCTTCTCTGGAAAGATTGGCAACATGAACGGCGCGTTCACCTGAAAAGGCCACGATCTGCGGCAAAAACAGCCGTGCGTCACACATCATTCCGGGAATAAAAAGGAGCGGCTCGTTCATAAGGCTTCTTTGCTTGTCTTTTCGCCCCGACCCTAGGGGAATTCCACCGGCAATGCCAAGGCCAATCCCCACGCTGCGGCAATTTTCCACCGCATTATAATTCAGGAAGCCCCGGAACCACCGCCGAGAACATCACTGATGCTCTCGGCAATCAGTTTCAGGCAGGCGGGGGTCGAAAACCTGTGATCCGCCCCTTTGACCAGCGTCAGGCAGATATCTTTGCCCTGTGCATGTGCCAGCAGGCGCAGCGCAACCGAAAGCTCCACATCCCTGTCCTCCGTACCCTGCAAAAAGCGGGCCGGAAAAGGAAGATCCAGCGGCGGGCGCAGTACCAGATGCCGGCGGCCATCCTCGATCAGCTTGCTTGTGATGATATAGGGCTCGCCATATTCGGACGGCAGGGCAATGCGCCCCTTTTCGGCAAGCTCCTGCTTCTGCCTGTCGGAAAACCCGGCCCACATCCCGTCTTCGGTAAAATCCGGGGCTGCTGCAATTCCAACAATTCCGGCCAGTTTATCCGGGATTTCACCGGCCAGAATGAGAGAAATCCAACCTCCCATGCTGGAACCGACCAAAACCTGCTTGCCGGTGCATCGCGCCTCGATCACCGCCCGCGCATCAGCGGCCCAATCACCGATGCTGCCCTCCTCGAACGCGCCTGACGATTGCCCATGCCCCGAATAATCCAGCCGCAAAAATGCCCGCCCCTGCGCCCTGGCCCAGTCTTCCAGATACAGCGCCTTGGTGCCTTCCATGTCGGATTTGAAGCCACCCAGAAACACCACGCCGGGGGCCTTTCCTGCGGTCTGATGATAGGCAATCCGCCGCCCGTTGTTACATTCCAGATAATTTGGCTCTGTCATCGCATGGCCCCCGTTGCATGGATTTCGGGGACCATAGCGTGCAGCCGTCAGCCCGACAATCCGGCAAGTGCCTGATCACTCGGCAATATTGCGCCATAGCCCATGGCCAGCGCCGCCATGAACCCGGCATGAACCTGCGCCGCCGGCACCTTGACCCCGTCAAACTCCAGATCGCGGGTGGCACAGGCATCATGGGCCACACTGCAGCGATAGCCCAGATCCGCCGCCGCCCGGGTGGTCGCATCAATGCAGAAATGGCTCATCGCGCCGATGATCAGCAGATCGGACACATCCAGCGCCTGCAACTTTGCCTGCAAATCGGTTTCGCGGAAACTGTTGGGGAAATTCTTGGTGATCACCGGCTCATCGCCTTTGGGCGCAACCACCTGATGTATCGTGGCCCCCGCGCTGCCAGGGGCGAAAAACGGTGCCGGTTCACGCAAAATCTCGTGGCGGATATGGATCACCGGCCGCCCGGCCGCGCGAAATGCCGCCAGCAGCCGCGCCGCATTCTGCGCCGCTGCATCAATCCCGACCAGAGGAAATTTTCCACCGCTGAAATAGTCGTTCTGCAAATCCACAATCAGCAAAGCCGTGTTTGTCATTGTTTTTCCTCTTTTATATCAGGTTTCGGGGGCAGCTTGTATTATGCGGCGATTCCCAGCTAGTGTCAGAATTGACATAAACAGCGCCAGATCAGACATTCCCATGCCCAACCTTTTCCTGCTCGATTATCCCGGTGCCTCGCGTGCGGCTGTTGCCGGGTTGCAGGAAATGTTTGCCTATTCCGCACGCCTGCACAACCGCGACGGCCTGCCGGACATCACCCTGACAACCGGCCAGCCCCCGCATACCACCCCGGACGCGGTGATCCTGCCGCCTGCCTTTGGCAATGATGCCTACCTGACCCCGCCACAGCCCATTATCGGCTGGCTACGCGCCCTGCCCGAAACCTGCCTGATCGCCTCGGCCTGCGCCGGAGCCTTCTACCTCGGCGCGGCGGGCCGGCTGGACGGGCGCAATGTCACTACCCACTGGGCGCTGGGGCTTGACCTGCAATCCCGCTACCCCAAAGCCAACGTCGATACCGGCGAAATCCTGATCCGCGACGGGCGGGTCATCACAGCCGGCGGATTGCTGTCATGGATCGACCTTGCGCTGGAACTGATCGCGCATTTCTCCGGCCCCGCCATCATGCGCGAGATCGGGCGCCACTTTGTCACCGATACGGGACGGCGTGATCAGCGCCCCTATCGCGCCTTCAACCCGCCCATGAACCACGGCGACCAGCAGATCGAACAGGCGCAATTCCTGATCGAACGCACCTTTGCCGCCCCGATCCGCATCTCCGAACTGGCCAGAACCGTCGCCTTGGGCGAACGCACCTTCCTGCGCCGTTTTGAACGCGCCACCGGCCTGACGCCGCTCGCCTATGTGCAGCACCTGCGCATTCAGTCCGCCCAGCGCGCCCTTGAAAGCACCCCCGCCCCGGTCGAGCAGATCGCCTATGCCGTCGGCTATGAAAATGCCGGCGCCTTTCGCAAATTGTTCAAACGCCACACCGGCCTGTCGCCGTCACAATACCGACAGCGCCTGAAACGCTGATCCATTACCGTTCCCAGATATCTGCGCCGCAGGCATGATGTTCCTGCCCGCCCCGCCCTTCAGCCATACGGAATCCATACGCTTTCCATACCTTTTCCATACGCGGTTTTTCGCATCACCGCGCCATTGCGGCAACACCTTCACCCGCACCCGCCCCGGCCGCGCGCGCGCCGTTGACATCTCCGCGCTTTGGCGCGAAACACGGCCCCGAACCATACCCGCAACCGGGCGCTTGGTAGGCGCCAAACCGACGAGGAGCGCCAGACCATGGCCCAGATCCAACTCACCTTCCCCGATGGCAACAAACGCGAATTTCCTGCCGGCATCACGCCCGCCGAAATCGCCGCCGGTATCTCGAATTCGCTGCGCAAAAAGGCCATCTCGGCCATAGTGAACGGCCAGCACTGGGATTTGCAGTGGCCCATCAATGAAGACGCCGAAATCGCCATCAACACCATGAAAGACGCGGAGCCGGCGCTGGAGCTGATCCGCCACGATTGCGCCCATATCATGGCCCGCGCGGTGCAGGAAATCTGGCCCGACACCAAGGTCACCATCGGCCCGGTGATCGAAAACGGCTGGTATTACGACTTTGACCGCGACGAACCATTCGTACCCGAAGACCTGGCGCTGATCGAGAAAAAGATGAAGGAAATCATCAACCTGCGCGATCCGGTCCGCACCGAAATATGGGAACGTGCCCGCGCCATCCAGCATTACAGGGACAATGACGAACCTTACAAGGTAGAGCTGATCGAGGCCATTCCGGGGGATGAGCCTTTGCGCATGTATTGGCACGGCGATTGGCAGGACCTGTGCCGCGGCCCGCATCTGCAAAACACCGGACAGGTGCCCGCCGACGCCTTCAAACTGATGTCGATCGCCGGCGCCTATTGGCGCGGCGATTCCGACCGCGCCATGTTGCAGCGGATTTACGGCGTGGGTTTCCAGAACAAGAACGATCTGAAAAAGCACCTGCACATGCTGGAAGAGGCCGCCAAACGCGACCACCGCAAGCTGGGCCGCGAAATGGACCTGTTCCACATGCAGGAAGAAGCCCCGGGACAGATTTTCTGGCACCCGAACGGCTGGCGCATCTACACCGAACTTCAGGACTATATGCGCCGCCGCCAGAACGAGGCCGGCTATGTCGAGGTGAACACACCGCAGGTGGTGGACCGCAAACTGTGGG